>Ga0098037_1000102_pt1 | contig 58445 bp, 75 predicted proteins | sample 5_EtaG_FD_75050 | JGI IMG/M metagenome (GOLD analysis project Ga0098037, IMG submission 75050) | Marine viral communities from the Subarctic Pacific Ocean - 5_ETSP_OMZ_AT15132 metaG | ecosystem: Environmental > Aquatic > Marine > Oceanic | place: Pacific Ocean | collected 2015-01-08 | reverse complement strand
TTTAACGCAGAAATATAAAAACTATGAAAGCAACTATATTACACAGAAGTGTATACCACAAAACAACTGAAGTAGAAATTGAAATCCCTGACTCAGTCGATGAGTTCGAGGTGCAGGAGTACCTCAACGACAACGAACATTTATGGGTCGATAAGATTGATGAACAAATGTCCAAAGCAAAGTACGAGTATGGGTTAGGGATGGATAGTGGAGATTGGACAGACAAAGACCAATCATGTGAATGGAGGTATGAAGTAGACGGATGTGGAGGTCACTTATAATAAAAAAAAAATACGAAATGATTAGGAATTGTCGAATTAATTTCGTAATATTGTTCAACTTTTTAATAAAACACTATGGCAAATAAAGTATCGGAGTATCAGGGTCTCCGTCTCAAAACCCTTACAAAAGATGAGTACACTTGGATGGGTGGCACTCACAAAATTTCAGAGATAGTTAATACAACTTATTCAGATTTGGTTGATGCATTTGGTTTTCCAACCATGCATGGAAGTGGAGACAACAAAGTTCAAATGACTTGGGTTATTGAAGTAGAGTCAGAGGATGGAATTGAAACCATGGAGATATATGATTGGAAGACATATGACTTAGACTACACTATTAATTCATTGACTCGTTGGAGTATTGGTGGGAGAAATAATAATAATCCTTTCATCCTTCACGCATTCATTGAATCAATAAAAGCAAAGTCTGATTTTGAAACAGAGGAATTTATTACTAATTTATTTTAAATATTATGGCAGACAAGCAACCAACAAAAGCAGAGATTAGTAATCAAGCGATTACTATTTTAGAACTTGAAGGATATTCTGTTGAGTATCTATGGCACATTGAAGATGTAGTTTTGGAATATCCTTGGGTGACTAAAGAACAAGCATTAGAAATATTATCTAATATACTATCAAGCGAATCAATTATAGAGGCAGTTAATGTGGCTATTCAAGTAGAGGTTGATAAGAACTTTCCTAAACCAAAGCTAAGCTTAGCAGATATGATACTTGATGCAAAGCAGAAAGGTTTAGACAAGCGATACATTCAAGCTCTTCAAAATAAATATAGCGATGAGGAAGAATAGGTTAATTAAAATGCAAGATGGTTTCTGTTGGTGGGATGTAACCGACAACGCTGAAGCTATATATAAAGTAGGAGCTGTTGAACTATATATATTATATGACGATGACTCCGAAAGTTTGATTGAGAACGAAGAAGAATTAATTGAAGCGAAAGCTCTTGGTCTTCGTATTACTATGGAGTTAGGTTACATTCAAAAGAAACCTGACCTATGGACAAGATGTAAAAGAATATTAAAAGATGGGCATTGGTATGTAAAATTATCCGATGCTGTTAAAACACTATAGACATGGCAAGAATAACACATTGGACTATTAAAATTATGTGGGACGATGGCAAGGAAGAGTTCCTTGATGACATCCCAAACTATGTAGCATCCCCTGTTGATGATATGTTAGATACATTAGAACAATTAAAAACTGAAATAGAATTAAAAGAAAGGTATGAAGAAAACCGAGGAACTAATAAAAGAAGTAGCGAGGGACGTAGTCCTGTTACTACTCGAAAAGAATAAAGCTTATGGAGATACTGCTAACAATCCACCTCAGATTTTTAGTAAGCTATCGCCAAAGGAAGCAATCCTGTCTCGACTTGATGACAAGTTGAGCAGAATAAAAAACGTTGGACTGACAGATAAAACAGAGGATACAATTAGTGATATCATTGGGTACCTGATTTTGTATCAAGTTCAAGTGAGGAAAGAGGAATTAATTAAATCAAATAAGAAATGAAATTAGATATTTTTAATAGCTATGTTGAGAAAGTATGTAAGCTATATCAAGTAGACGAAAAGGATTTGTTTACTAAGACAAAAGTGAGGGAGGTTGTCGATGCTCGACATCTACTTTATTATTTGTGTAGGAACAGACCGATGAAGCTCAAGTATATTCAAACATATATGTCTGAACGAGGATATGACGTAGGTCATTCAAGCATAAACCATGGAGTCAACATGGTAACTAAGTTTAAAAGAGAAGACGAAGATTATAAAAAATTATTAGTAGGTTTACAAGAAATTTATGAATAATAGAATTAGTTTAAGGGACGTTTGGGTTGAGGCAATGGACGATAGTTATTCATCTGCACTTGATGGTCAAGGATATGAAGCTCGTATGGTTTTTGGGATTAAGATTGTTTATGACCTTGAATCACAGCAAGTTAATATATATAACACATCAAAGGGTGGTAACTTCTACACCGAAGTAAAAAACATAGACCCATTTTTAGAGGGTGGATGGAGATTCGGAGTCTACACTACTGCACTACAAAACTACAGGGAAAAACTTGACAAGGTGGAGGAAGCAGTAAGACATGAGGTTAATGGAAAGAACAACCCTAAACAAATTACTTCTTTGAAAAACGCAAGGATAAGATTATTAAATAAGTATAATAATATAAGTGATAAATTAAATAAAATAAAATAAATTATGGCACAATTAAAATCAGTAAACATCAAGGGTAAACAATATGTAGAAGTCAATGAAAGGTTAAGATACTTTCGTGAGACGTACCCAAACTTTGCACTAACATCAGAGGTGTTAGAGAAAACAGAAAACTCAATACTAATTCTTGCTTCAGTTGTAAATGAAGACGGAAGAGTTGTAGCTACAGGGATGGCAGAAGAAGAGAAAGGTAGTACCTTTATCAACAAGACATCTTATGTAGAGAACTGCGAAACTTCAGCATGGGGTAGAGCTTTAGGAAACTTTGGAATAGGTATCGACACTTCAGTTGCATCAGCTAACGAAGTCAACAATGCTATCGCCAATCAGACCAAAGAAACCAAACAAGTTTTAATGGAACTGAATGATGAGAAGATGGTAGATGTTCTTAAGTATGTAGCAACACACAAATCAAAAGGACTTGAGTGGATTATAAGCAACATCAGTAAGAAGTATAAAGTAAATACTAAAGTGAAGAATCAAATAAAGAAGACACTACAGGATGCAAAGTAAGATAACAAAAAAGGTAATCAATTTATTAAAATCAGATGCAGAATATTACGGAGGGATTGGTAAACAATTCCTCTCTAATTCTGACATAGGAACTTTGCTACGCAACCCTGCTCGATATGGCATACCTCAACCTGACAACAAGGCATTCTTAATGGGTAGATATTTTCATTGTAAGATGCTTGAACCTGAAAAGGTTGGTGAATATTTAATAGCAGATGCGAGTAGCAGGAACACCAAACTATACAAGGAATTTTGTGCAGAGCATATGATTCCCTTCGCTTTACTTAAGTCAGAGCAAGAGGATGTGGATAAGTGGTGTGATGTTATGCTGAGTAACTTTGATTTCTATGAGTTAATTCAGGACAAAGAGAACAAGTATGAAGAACCAAACGTAAAGAACATCGGTGAATTAAATGGTGGTGCTTTATGGAAAGGTAAAGCAGACATCGTTCATAAAGATTATGTGATAGACCTGAAGACAAGTGGAGACATCACTAAATTTAAAAGTTCAATTTATAATTACAATTATGATTCACAAGGTTATATTTATCGGGAGCTATTTGGTAAACCAATTATGTTCCTTGTTATTGACAAGTCTACAAATGTTTTGGGCATGTATGAATTATCTGAAGAGAGTTATGAAAGAGGTGCGTACAAAGTGGAACAAGCTCTTGAAGTTTACCACAAATACTTTGGCGACAATCGAACAGAAGATATCAAGTCATACTATATTCGGAACACCATATAGATGGATAGCTAAAACAATAAAAAGAAAAAGGACACATTATGTTATTGAAGTTCCGTTGGAATATGATAGTGTTCTTGACTACGAGAAATGTGTAGTTCAAACAATGAAATTAATGGAACAAAAATCAATTATTAAATTTTAAAATTATGGCACAAGCTGAAGAAAAAATCTTTGCTGACGGATTCTCATTCAAACGTAGAGATAATGCTCCTGACTTTGTAGTTGGTAGAATTAGTGTGAAAGTAGACGATGCAATTTCATTCATGAAGAAGCATCAAAAAGGTGGATGGGTTAACCTCAACTGCAACCAAGCGAAGAGTGGTAACTACTACTTAGAACTTGACACATTTGTTCCCAAGAATACAGAGAACAAAGCACAAGAAGAGAAGGCAGAAGCAGACCTTCCATTCTAATTTAATAACAGGGAAGGGTGTTGAGAATGTTAAAAATTCTGTTCATTCTTCCCTATATTAATTATATTTTATTTATTTTTATTTCCTGTATACGAGGTTAAAAAGTTAACATAGTATGCAACTCATTGATAATCAGACACAAACTTAACATAAACTCAACATAGACTCGACACAAACCACTACAATGACAACATCTGAACAAAGCATTACGATATTTCAAAACATAAAACAAACTGACACTCCATTCCACAGACCTGTAAAGCATATACTTAAACGAATCAAGGATGGAGCCACTAAAGAATTAGTAAAACAAATAAGGGCAGAGAAAAGAAAGACCGAAAGGAATGAACTTAAAAAGAATTTACCTGCCATATGTTTCTCAGGTATATTTAATAAGAGAAACGACAATAGCTTACAAGAACATACAGGAATTATATGTCTTGACTTTGATGGCTATGAAAAAAACAAAGAGCTTTTACAAGACAAAGAGAACCTGACCAAAGATAAATATGTTTACTCTGTATTTATTTCTCCATCAGGGTTAGGACTTAAAGTATTAATCAAGATACCAAAGGATGCAGAGAATCATGTGAACTATTTCAATTCACTTGCCAAGCATTTTGATAACCCAAGGTTTGATGTTACTTGCAAGAACTTATCTCGTGTGTGCTACGAAAGTTATGACCCACTAATTTTTGTAAATGAAAACTCAAGTGAGTGGGATAAGATTGAAGAGAAAGTATACGAGGAGAAGCATTCGCTTAGAGACCTGCCAACTTTACCAATCACAGATGAAAATAAAATAGTGGAGATACTAACTAAGTGGTGGGTAAAAAAATACCCAATGGTTGAAGGTCAAAGAAACAACAACACTTATGTTTTAGCTTCAGCATTCAATGACTTTGGTATTAATAAATCCTTAGCGAGTTATGTGTTAAGCAACTATCAGACTAAAGGATTTGGACAAAGAGAGATAGCACAAACGATAGAGTCTGCATATGCACAGACACAAAACTTTGGGACGAAATACTACGAAGATGACGAAAGAATAAACAATATTAAAATTAAATTACGAAGAGGTGTTTCTAAAAAAGAAATTAAATCTCAATTACTTGACAGCGAAATAGGAGAGAACGTAATTGAATCAGTATTGCAACGAGTAGATGATGAGAACAAAGAGCAAAAGTTTTGGACAAAGAGTGACAAGGGAGTAATCAAAGTAGTTCATATCTTATTCAAACAATTCTTAGAAGACAATGGATTCTATAAGTATTGTCCTGAAGGTAGTAAGAACTATGTCTTTGTAAAGGTTACTAATAATTTGATAGACCACACAGATGAAAAGCAAATAAAAGATTTTGTATTGAATCAACTCATAGACTTAGATGATTCAAGTATATATAATTACTTTGCTGACAACACAAGATTTTTTAAGGAAGAGTTTCTGTCCTTGCTGTCTACGATAGATATATATTTTATTGAGGACACAAAGAATACATCATACATTTACTTTAAAAATTGTGCAGTTAAAATAACTAAAGAGAACATAGATATATTGGATTACCTTGACTTAGGTGGATACGTTTGGAAAGACCATGTCATTGATAGAAAGTTTAATGTGTGTGAGACCAACGATTCAGATTACAAAACATTTATATATAACATATGTAAAAAAGAAGAAGACCGAGTTGAGTCTATGGAATCAACGATAGGATTTCTAATGCATGGTCATAAGAACTTAAGCTATTGTCCGGCAGTAATCTTAAACGATGAGGTTATATCAGACAATCCTGAAGGAGGTACCGGGAAGGGAATATTTATGAATGCTTTAAGTCAAATGAAAAAAGTTGTAACGATTGATGGTAAGTCATTCACATTTGAACGTAGCTTTGCATATCAACTTGTATCAGCTGACACACAGATACTTGTGTTTGATGACGTAAAAAAATACTTTGACTTTGAAAGATTATTTAGTGTAGTTACTGAGGGTTTAACGTTGGAGAAGAAGAACAAGGATGCTATAAAGATTCCTTTCAGTAAGTCTCCAAAGATAGCTATCACAACTAACTATGCTATCAAAGGTGCAGGTAATTCTTTTGCTCGTAGAAAATGGGAGCTTGAACTACACCAACATTACAATAAAAACTTCACACCTCTTGATGAGTTTGACAAATTAATGTTTGGAGATTGGGATGATAATGAGTGGTGCCTGTTTGATAACTATATGATTTGTTGTTTACAAACTTACCTGAATAAAGGATTAGTAAAAAGTAAATTCGTAAATTTAAAAATCAGACAACTATCAGCTGAGACTTGTCATGACTTTATCGAATGGTGTGGTGTTATCAACGGAACAATAGCTAATGAAAGATTACAGGTTGATACCAAGATACATCTGCAGGATTGCTACTATGATTTCATTGAAGAGTATCCTGACTATGGACCGAAGGCAAAGCTAACGATAAGTAGGATAAGGTTTAACAAATGGATGGTATCATATGCTAATTATATTACAGGTGGTGCACCGGAAGAAGGAAGAGATACTCAAGGCAGATGGATGAGGATGAAAAGAAAGGAAGAACTAAACATACAAACAAAACTTTTATGAGCAACATCGAAGAATATTTAGATACTGCATTTAGAAATTCATATGATGTTATCATAAATGACAAGTCAGCTAAAGACTTTATTACCTCAGAAGATGGATACTTTATTCACCACCCTGCTGAACCGGTAACAAAAGATATACTTGAAGATATGAGAATATACTTTAGCGAGAACGAAGAGTATGAGAAGTGTGTAAAAATACTTAAGTATATATCAGATGAATATAATTAAGTACGAACAATACGGATACTCAGATGAGCAAACACTTAAACAAGTTAGAATACTTGAGCATGTGATGTTTCAAACGAAGGAAGTAAAAAAAGGAAGAGGAAGAAAAGCAATTGTAACACATGAGTATGTGTACAATACAGAAGAAGACGATGAAGTGAGAGACAAAATAACAAACACAATAAAACACTATGAAGCTAAGTTGGAGAACCTATCAAAAAAGGATAATAAATAATGCAAGAGAAGTAATACATAAGTATCGTTTCGTTTATCTTGCAATGGAAGTTAGGACAGGCAAAACACTAACAGCATTGGGCATAGCTCAAGCATGTGGATTTAGAAATGTTGTATTCCTAACTAAAAAGAAAGCGATATCATCTATCGTTGCTGACTATCAGTTATTGAATCCAAACTTTAAATGTGAAGTAATAAACTATGAGTCCATGCATAAGCTCATGGTAACTAGGTGTGACTACTTAGTATTGGATGAGGCTCATGGACTAGGAGCTTTTCCTAAGCCAAGTAACAGAGCTAAGAACGTAAAAGATTTTATTAAGAAACACGATTGTAGTGTGTGTTTATTGTCAGGTACACCAACACCTGAGAGTTACAGTCAAATGTATCATCAGGTGTTTGGTATACCATCTAATCCTTTCAATCATTTCAAAAACTTTTATGCCTTCGCTAAGGATTATATTAAAGTTACAAGGAAAAAAATAAACTCAATGTACATCAATGACTATAGTGGAGGTAAGCCAAGCATACTTAGAACCATGCAACCCTATACCATTAGCTATACACAAAAGGAAGCAGGGTTTAAAGTTGAAACAACTGAAAGAATATTGGAAGTAGAAATGAAACAAACCACCTATGATATAGCAAAGAGATTAAAAAGAAACAGAGTTGTTGAGGGTAATGAAGAATTAATATTAGGTGATACACCGGCAAAGCTTATGAATAAACTACATCAGCTTTACTCCGGCACAATTATATTTGAATCTAACAAGGCTACCATTCTTGATTATAGTAAGGCAGAATATATAAAGCGAGTGTTTAAGGGTCAGAAGATAGGTATCTTTTATAAGTTTAGACAAGAGCTAAAAGCTATTCAAGAAATATTTGGTGACGAGATAACCACAGACCTTGAGAAGTTTAATACCACAAATAAATCTATTGCTCTTCAGATTGTAAGTGGAAGAGAAGGTATTAGTTTACGTCAAGCTGATGCTCTTGTATATTACAATATAGATTTTTCAGCCACAAGTTATTGGCAATCAAGAGACAGGATGACAACCAAAGAAAGATTAAAGAATGATGTCTATTGGATATTTTCAAAAGACGGAATTGAAAATGATATATATAAAGCAGTAATAAAGAAGAAGGATTATACGGTTAATCACTTCAAGAAGGATTTGTTATCTTTGTAATATGAGGTTTCTGAAGTTCTTGTTAGTGTGGGTAAGTCAGAACCTAGCTATTCCTTTTTGGGTGGTGGGTCACATTCACCTATCAATTCACAGCTTTCACAGCGTAGTAGAATTATTTAGCTCCGTTGGAATGAACATCATAGTAGCTGTTGGATTTTTAATTGACTATAATAATGACAGAACAAAAGATACAAAAAAAAAGAATTAAACAACTAGAAGCAGAAGGATACTATGTAATTAAACTAACTGTTACAAACAAGAATGGCATACCTGATTTGATTGCTATTCCAAAAGACTCAGACGTTTTATTTATAGAGTGTAAAACAAAAGAAGGTAAAGTATCAGCCTTGCAAGAGTACAGAATAAAAGAACTAAAAAAATATGCTAAGACAGAAATATATAGGGGAGATTAAACACTACGAGGTAGATGAATATTTTGTAGATAAAATCAGAGAGCTACCTATAAAGATTGGTTTTGATATAGCAAAACAAATGGATGAGATGGCTTCCTATTTACCCATTAAAGATTTTTGGGAACAAAAGATTGCCGGTGTATCTAATGCAACATCAGAGTCATACTTTTATGTGGTAGAATATATGCATCAAGAAGATGTTCCTCCAATATTTTTAGACCTTCACGAAATAGATTCGGATGAATACTTAGACTACTATAATCAAAATAAAATAATTAAATTGAATGACGATGGTGACAAACTCACAGATGAATTTTTTGGAGAAGATAGTGAACGCAGAGATGCAAGTAGATATACAATCTAAAAGTAGAACCACTAAACACATAGACGCAAGACTTATATACTCATACATACTACACGAAAGAGGTGTTACTTATCAAAGAATTGCAGACCACTTTAATAAAAACCATGCCACGATTATAAACTCCGTAAAGAATGCGAAGAATTATTTAAAGCATGAGCCGGACTTATATCGTAGATATAAAATGTGTAAGACTATATTTGAAAACAAGAGTCATCCCGTAATAGATTACACATATGAAGAGCTATTAAAGTCTTACTTTGAGTTAGAAATAAAGTATAATGACCTTGAGGATGAGTTGTTTGAAATAAAAAATATGTTAAATGATTAGGAATTGTAGTTAAATTGTTGTTAATTTAGACAAAATGATAACAGCATTAGAGCAAGAGAGACTTAACTACATCAATAGTTTGATGCAGAGACTCCACTCTCTTAATGTAATCATATACGAGTCCTTATGTGACAGGGAATATCAAAATACACAGGAGGCTATAGCTGAAATTCAAGAGGAGTTAAAGCAGTTAACCGACTCAATACAGGATGACCTCTAAAAAATGCAGGAGTTGTAAAGAGATTAAACCTGAAACAGAATTTTATAGTGCAGGTAGAAGAACACTTGCCGGTAAGATAATCAAAGACACTCTTTGTAAGCCTTGCAAAATACTATACAAAAAGGAAAGGCATCGCAAGATAAAGAGTTTTATAGAAAGTTATAAAACAAAATGTGAAAAGTGTGGGTACTCACAAGAGACTCATGAAAGCTTTCAGATTAATGCTCTAGCTTTTCATCATGTAAGAGGAGAGAAGAGTTTTAATATAGCAGATGCTATAGGTAGAGGTTGTTCTATGGAAAAAATACAAGAGGAAATTAATAAATGCGTAATTCTATGTACAAGATGTCACGCAGAAATACATGCAAATGAACGATAGGAAACATGATGACAAACTTCTTGCGATTGCATTCAGCTATACAGGAATACTAATCATCTTAATATATCTTATAATAATAAACAACCTATGAGGTTTGAAAACGACTTAGATTTAAGCCGGGAAAAAAAAGCTATAAACTATTTTGTCAAAAGATTTCAAGGCTCTTTTAAAAAGTTAGGACCCAACGATATTGATTATAAAATATTTGATAAGGATGGAAACCTTATTGCTTATGCTGAAGTAAAGGGTAGATATAGAACTTTAGCTAACTGCTATCCTCTTCCGGTAGCGGCACGAAAAGTTGTTAAGCTGTGCGACAAAAGGCTAAACCCTGTAATGATATGGGCATGTGATGATGGTATTGTTTATGGTCAGCCATCACAGATTGAAGGTAGTGTAAAGTGGGGTGGTAGAAAACCTCGTGAGGGAGCTGTTAATGACCAAGAACTTATGATATATTATGACAAACAAAAAACACTACGATACTTTAGATACTACTAATTACCGTATCTTTTAGATGGTCTTAATCCTCTAGGTTTCTTTATATCTTTTTTAAATCCATCAGTTGCGTAGTACAGCTTTACTTGTTTCTCCGTAAAGGTTCTTCCACTTGGACTTTGATATTTGTTATCTCCTATCTTTTTAAATGGCATGACTATCTTCTTTCTCTTCTTGGTCTACTATTAGAACCTGTTCTTCTACGTCTTGATTGATTGCTATTAGTTCTTGAGAACTCTAAATTTTTAGTTTGCTTTTTCTTTCTCTCCTGTTCTTTGTAGTACTCAGCATTTTGTTCAGCTACACTTTTTTTCTTTTTCTTTTTCTTTGTCTTAGGACCTTCTATAACATAGGGAGAAAAGTTAAGTATCCTTAATACATCTGCCGGAGTATCTCCTTCACCAAGCTTATCTATGTTTTTTATAAACCTATCAATCTGAATAGCAGGTAAACTTGTTGAGGCAGCAACTTCTAAATAGAATTTTTTAAATGCTTCTTTAGCTTTCTCTTCATCCTTCGTACCCATAGCTCTGTTAGCTAACTTTAATAATCTTTGAAGTTGCATTAATGGAGCAATACTTCTAACGCTTTCTCCTGCATATGGCTTACCTTGTAGTAGGTCTGCAGTTCCACTTATCACTTCACCCACAATAAACAATGCATTCAAGTTACCTATAATTGCAGCTCTTAATAAATCATCATCATCTTCATCACGCACCGGTCTTAATAATCCCGGAAGTCCTAATGCAACATACTGAAACAATACCGGAGCAACTAAATGATAAGTAACAAAGGTTCTAAGGTTCTGTCCTAACGTTCCTTTACCTGCGTTTCTATCCCAAGCTTTTACTTTACGATATAAATTACGAGTTGATTGTATTTCTTTTCTTAAATATTGTTTAGGTGTAGTCAAGAACATATTCAATCCTCTTTGAAGTGCTCCTGCAGTTTGATAGAAGTCTCTATCTTGTAGGTCCATAGATTGCTGTGTTCTTTTTGTATCTCTTTCAAACTTAACTATAGCTTCTTGCTGAGCTTCCTGTTCAGTCTTTCCTTGCTTTAATGCTTGGTCTTTATAATATAAATAGTTAGGCATACCTCCTAAATAGATTGCCGCCTTATCCCCAAACTTAGTTGTGTACATAATAAAGTTTACATAGTTATCCCAATACTGATTAGGAACCATCTCAATCATTCCATCATTACTATAAGACTCTATTATCCTTGTTATAGATTGTTTGTTTCTGTCTTGCATGTACACAGAATTCTTGGATATTTCTTTGACAGTCTTTATCATTTGAGGCACACTCTTTAATGAATACTTCAACCAATTTCCATAACCAATATCATTACCATAGGTAATCATAGAAGTCAACTGCTTTATCATTACAGTAGGGTTCAGACCAATCCTTGAAAAGATAAACAGATTGTTCATTTTATTTACAAACCTGTCTGCTGAATTAGTTCTTATACCTTGGTTAGCAATCTTACCAATCATATTACTAATCAATCTATTAACATAGTCCCCATGAATAGCAGCTATAGATTCACGCACTTGCTTATTACTAAATATTTTATTTATACTATTGATGGTTTCTCCGTAAGCAGCAAAGTATTCCATGTCACGCAGATAGGTTGACATCACATTCATAGAGTTCATCTTTCTAATCGGTAAATTATTTTGTACCCTAGCTTTAGTTGATGAAGTTCCAACTGATGTATTCATTATGCTTTTATCTGCAAGTAAGTCAAGAGGTTGTTGCTCTATTGGGTTTCCTTGTGGGTCGTTTCGATATATCATACCGGAATAATATCTATTCCATGGCATGTTAGTTCTGTACAATGCTTTATATGTGTTGTTGTAATGAGAGTAAAGAGAAGGATAAAATTCATTCACTTGCCAATCACCAAACTCTTTAATACTATCATCCATATTTGCCTCCATCTCTTCCATAATTCTAGCAAAGTCTTTCCCAAATGTTGCTTTAAAAGAACCTCTGTTTGCAGGGTCCTTATATAAATTATAGTAGTATAGCATTTCGTTTTGAGACATCTCTACTTCATTCTCTGCTAATACTTCCTTAAGTATTTGTTTGTTCTTTAAACTTGGGTCGTTGTTAAAATTTTCTTTTGCTTTTGCTACAGCTTCAGGGTCAAGAACGTAAGCCACTTGTGGTTTGTTGTGAGCTCTTACTTGGTTTCTCCACTTCTTACCATACAATTCTTCAAGTTTAGTAGCAAGTATCTCTTCTTGCTGCATCATTCTACCTTTATACATTCTTGTTGAGGCATCAACTCTTGCAGTAACTAACTCTTGAAGTCTACCGCCAAACATTTCTCCCGGAAGTTTAGATATTAAATCCATCAGTCCATCCAATGCTTCGGTTTCATTGAAGAATTTTTTTACATTTGTCTTAAGAGTATTAACAAACTTTGCAATTATATTCTTAGTTCTTTTTTGTTTTTTGTTTCGCAACTTCTGATTCATTGAATCAAGCTCAACTCTAGCATCAGGGTCACCCATGTCAACTTTTTCTCCGGTGATATCTTCAATTGCAATTGAAGCTTCATCGTTATACTCGTTGTGTTTATCTTGAAGTTGCTGTTTAAGTTCACTTCTACCCTGCTCAATCATTTCTGTAAGAGATGCAAGTGCTACATCCAATGACCCTGTTTTATTAACGTCATTGTTCTCCATAGTTAGAGCATTGTTAAGGTTTAACAAAATCTGAATATCAACCAATCGACTCATGTCACCTTCCGATAAAACATTTTTTTGACGAATTTGATTGAACTCTTCAGTTAAATTTTTATTTGTATTCTCTATGTCTTCAGCTGTTGCAGTAGATGAGAGTCTGTCTTTTGCAATCCTCTGTATTCTTTCTTTTATATTAAGACTAATCTTCGCAGCTTTCTTTCTACCTGATTGTTTAGTTTCATACTTTCCATTCAGGATATTATCTATTTGCTTTTCTAACCTTACGTTATTCTTAGTATTAACAAACTCTATTATTTCATTAAATAAATTTTCTATTTGCGCAGTACTACCTGCGTCAGTTATTTGTCTTACAAGCTTCATCACTTCACTACGAGTATATAAATCTGCCGGTAAAGATTTTCTAAGAAAGTTTCTCATCGCAACCTTTACGCTTTGTAAATCTACAGCACCACGCTTTCTTTGTTGAAGCATTCTTCGAGCCTCAGTAAGTTTCTCTTGTACACTTTCACTTGTTCTTGTACCTACACTTCTTTGAAACTCTACTTGAAGCTGAGCTTGTTTAGTTGTTAACCCTTTACTTCCATCGCCTTCGTTTTTATACTCAGGTTGTTTCTGTAAGTATTCTATAGTTTGGTCCGCTATTTGTTGTTCTGTAAGCTTGACCTTTTTTCTCTTGTTGGAGTTGATAAGCTTTTGCTCAAATGCTTTTACTCTTTTATATAGTTTAAGTCCTGATTCTACACCACCTTCTATATTGGTAAAGCTTTTAGGAAGAGTTTTAAATAAGTTAACATCTACTTCCATTATCTTATTGACTAATTTGGCAGGATATTTTTTAACTCTTACTAAGAAATCTTTTATTACCTCGTCTCTAAAGTTAGAATCTCTTGACTCATTTATAATATCAGTTATTTCTTTTTGTTGTCTACCTCTTCTTGAAGTAACTTCTTTTACTCCTGAACCATAAGGTGCTACCTTTTGACTAGTAGTAGTTCTACCTGCACCCTCCATTGACTCTCTCATTTCCTTTGGCATCAATTCAAATGCATCAATCTTTGTGTCAGGAACACCTACAACTTCTCCAAGAATAGTATTGGTATAAGTAGAATGGTTAGAACCTTCCTTGACTCCTGTTGGTTTTAACACCATCATGATATCATTTTGTTGGAAGTTGTTCTCTGCATAGAAACCATCTCTAAAAATTTCAGGGTCAATAAAACCATCCAACTCTTTAACGAGTTTGTGATATGCTGTGTTAGGAGTTTTACCTTGAGCAATATGCGCAATCAAAAAGTTTTTTCTTACTGAACCATCAGCTTCTTTTATTTCTTGCCAACTATCATACTCTGTTAGCACATCTCTAACACCCTTAACAGGTTTAGTTTCTAATGCCTTCTCTTTAAATGTAGCGTAGTCGCCAAGCTTATCTGTATATTTATCGTATACCTTTTTATTAAACAAGTGACTCTTTGATGGTGAGCCACTAATAATAAATATATAATCAGCTTTGCCTATATTTTTTTCAAGTGTTTTTTTAGTTAAACTACTTGCCCATATTTCACCTTCTTTTTGTAGTGCGTAACTTGGACCTGCATCTATATCCATCTCTGCATCTAAACCTAATTGGTCAGCTACCCAAAACCAAACCTTCTGACCTTTGTCTGCAATGGTATCAATTAATGAATCAATATCAATTTTTTTAGCAGAGCTTACTAAGGATAGGGGGTACGAGTCTTTAAATTTTATCTTCTGTTGTCGCCCTTTACTCTTTGGTTTTACAATAGTAGTTGGATTACCTATTGGGTTTGTACCATTATCAAGTTCTTCTAATGTAGCTATGTCAGCTTGTTCAATCTCTTCACCGGTTCTAGTTTTTCTAGCTAAGGTGTTTAATAAATCAATTATATCTCTATCAGTTTTTGTAAACTGTGAACCTAAGTCAATTCCAACTTTTGAAGCCATACTTTTTATAAAGTTTACAATGGCATTTTTAGATGGCTTAGTTAAACTCTTATAGTCTGATGCCATCATTCCAAATAATTCTGACAATGCTTCTTCATTAGCTATCGACATACCTTCAGATTGGTATGCTCTTTCAAACGCATCCATTCTGTTTGCCATCAAACTATTTTTATCTAACGTCTTACGAACAGAGCCAATCATTTTAGTTACTGCTTCAGCAGTTTTAGTCTCTCCTAAAGTATTAAATAACACAGCATGAAAAACCTCATGAGGTACAGTTGTAGCTGTAGCTCCTTCAAGATTAATGTGAATAGTATTATTATCAAAATCAAAAAAACCTCTACCTTCAGGAGCAACTTTATTAAACTCGTCTATAGATTCATGAAGAACTATTTTTGTCTTAGGTAATATTGTCTTGATAGAGTTGGCTGCTTTGGACGCAATGTCAATCACCATTCCTCTCATAGATTTTAAATCAGGTGTAAGCTCACTACCTCTTTTTCCTTTTCTATTAAAGAATAAATTGTTTTGAGTAGTCGTTTCTGTTTGAGTTTCTTCTCCAAAGAATCCTTCAATATCAGCTCGTTCTTCTGTTGTTACATCAGTATCTTCTTGAACCTGCTCATCAACTTGCTCTTGAACACCAAGCTCAGGAATTGATTGCTCTAATTTGTTTTGATTTTCTAAGTTTGTTTCCGCTGTACTTTGAATACCTTCAAGAGCAGTATTAATATCATTTACTCTTGCCTGTTCCTTTTTAACTAGCTCAGGTGCTTTACCTTCCATTTTAGATTCTAAGGTTTGCTTTTCTAATAGTAACTGTAAAGCTTCTTTTTTCTGTTGAGTCGTATAATCTGTAGGTACTTTAGGAGCAAGACCTTCTAACTGCTCAAAGTTTTTTAATTCTGCGTCTGCTTCTTTCTGTGTTTTTGTTCCGGCTGCTACCTCTTGTTTTAGTTTGGTAACAAACATAGTTTTATATTGAGGGTCAGACATGATGCCTTCAAAGATTTTAAAGACCCCATCATCTACTTCAGGCAATTTTCCTCCCGCAGCCATGTTTGAAACAGCAGGTATCACACCTAATGTAAAACCACCGACAGCTTCTTGAGCACCGGCATACATCATTTGAGATGCAACGTCTATAAATGTATCAGGGTTTTGAAATAAATTTTTTCCTTTAGATGCATCAAATATTTCTTTAATACCTATCGTTGCGCCTTCTTGCAAGAATCCTGTTTCAAATTCTGCAAGTCCACCTGCACCTATTGTAAGAACTCCTCGTGCAACCATCTGCTTAACATCTTGTCTTATAAATTCTTGAAATGTTTTTGCTGTAGTTTTTTCCGTAGATTGACCTAAAGCTCTAGCAATCACACCGTTTAACAATCCTTTTTGTTGAACAATGTTTCTAAAACCTATAGCTTCTAATGCACCTACTGCAAGACCTACCGGTACTTTAACAAAATACTTTTCATTCTCAGTAATCTCATCAAACGCAGGGTCCTTTGACATCTCTTGGTCTATGTGGTCACTAGTAAGAGCATACATCTGTGCTGTTCTTTGAATCATACCGGGGATTCCTTTACCACCAATCATGGCAGGTAAAGATTCTGCAAGACCTAAAAATGCACCACCCCAAAAACCTTGCTTTTGAAGATTTGCCCATTGCTCTGTAGTAGATTGGTCTCCCAACACTTGTACCATACCTGCTCTTGTAGCGTCTAACATTCCCATTTCAGTATCAAAATAATTTGACTGTACAGAAAATGGATTACCCGCAGGTCTTACACTACCTGTTGTTCTAAATCTATCATACGCATTTGGACCATAATACTTTATAGCTTTTTTATAGGCATCTTTAGTTCTGCTTATAGAAGACTCAACTAAATTTTCTCCATCTTCAGTTGTAAGATTACTTAAAATACTTTGAGCCTCTTTAGCATCATATTGTGATAGTGATTTGCTTAATGCAATCTTGTCTTCTTCCGTTAGTTCGTTTTTATTAAGTAAACTTTTTATTTCATCTGACCCCTCTCCTTTTCCTATATACTGATACTTTTCAGGAGACTCTATAAACCTTCTAAGCGCATCATTAGTTATATCACTTTGAAGACTAGCTTCGTTATAACCCATCTGCATAGGATTTACTTCAACAAAAAAGTCTGTCATTACATCTACTGCTTGTGAAGCGAATGAAGAAGCTCCTTTCATCGCAGCATTCCAAAGACCACCGGACCAAGTACCTTGTGTGCTTTGCATTTGCACATATCTACCTACCTCTTGGTCAAGTAGTGCACCCTTTTCGGAAAAGGTTTTTTCTTTTTCTTGAAGCTTACTGAAAGCTCCCATCAAATCTTTTTTCTGATTAATATATGTTTGATAGGCTGCTTTTTTTTCAGGGTTACCTTTTATATCACTAGCAGAAAGACCTGCGAATTGAGCTTCATATAACTTATCAAGCTCTGCTTTGGCATTTGAAAACTCAACTACTTCTTGTCTAAAGTTTTCTGTCTGCTCATTAAAAAGTTTAACAGTAGCTTCTATTTCTTTTTCATCTCTTATTTGCTGATTCTTCTTTTCAATTCTAGAAGTGGTTGCAGCTAGTCTATTTTCTGATTCAACTCTGTTTTTTTCCAAAAAATTTCTAAGCTTTGCAGCTTCTGCTGTTTCAGTTGCACCCATCATAGGGTCTAAGTCTATAGATATTTTTTCTCCATTTGCAGATTGAACAACCATTGCATCTCCGATACCTGTCTCTTCAAAAGTAAAACCATAATCATTGAATCTATAGTTTAAATCAGGCACAACGAACTCTTCTTCTTTGTCTATAAGTTTATTGGTAATAGTGCTTAAGCCAACATCGAATGGGTCTTCGATTTCATCAGCTAATAGAGTTCCTGCAAAAGGGTCTTCAACTTCTTCCTCTGTAATAGATGATTCCGATGAAACATTTTCTGTCTCCGATTGTAAAGGTGATTCCAAACCTTCGGGGACTTCGGGTAGATTTGGTTGGTCCAATCCGATTGGATTTTTTTTTTCCGGGTCATCTGTCGAGACAATCTCCGTTTCTTCTACAACATTAGTTGAATCTCCAAAGCCAACAAGGGTCTTGAACTGATTAATATCTTTCTGATAACCCTCACCTTTAGCAACATTATACATATTGTTAAGTGCCTCTTCATTAGACCCCATCAAAACTTTAAAGTCTTCAAAAGATTTAGAGTAGCCTTCTGCTTGTGCTAAGCTATATAATTGTTGTACTGCCTCTTCGTTCATTTATATCTATGTGTTAATAGTCTGCCATACTTTTGCCGCCACCTTTGCCGCTAGTTTTTCCAACTTGATTATTCAAGAAATCTTGTTGTGACTCTGCTTCCGCAGCACTTGTATTTCCTTTTATAAACACAAGAAGTTTTTCAAGCTCAGCATTAGCCAAAGTTGGATTGTCTTGATTACTGTTTACACTTAACTTATTGTCTCCTTTCTTTATTGTTACAGTACTGTTCCATGAATTTGGAACATTTACTTCAAATCCAAATGGTGAAAGTAAGGCTTTTAATGCCTCACCTGTATCATCATCCTCTGCGCCCAAGAACAAGCTAGAATCTACTTTTGTATCGTAATATCTAGTAACCTGTTGTTGTGGTGTTTCCTCCTGTGTGGTTCCTGCTCCTGAACTCGTTTCTGTAATAGAACCTAATTCATATTCCTTTCCTACTTTATAAGGAGAGTTAAGAATATCTCCTCTTTTAGTTTCTACTCTTCCGTCTTTATATATAACATCATAAGTGCCTTCTGCTTCTCCTGCTTTAACCTCTGCTACAATACCTGTTCTTACACCACCTGCTAAGTCAACACTTTCCGCAATGTTTGCCTCACCTGTTAATAGTACTGCTGATTCTGCAAAGTCCGTAAAGCTCATAAGATTACCTTTGTCATCTATAAGTGGAACTTCTTTTGTTACACCCTCATTATTAGTTACATATATAATATTCCCTCTCTTTTGAACCTCAGCAACGTCAGTAAAGTTATCTCTAAAATAAGTTTCAGCTGCTTTAACTGCTGCCGCATCACCATAATAAAGGTCAGATAGTTTATTAAATGAGTTTTCAGCAACTCCTTTATTCTTTCTGTCATTCTTTGTAGTAGGTGGTTCATAACCTCTACGAGAAGATTTAACATCTATCTTTTTATCTACTGAATCGTTAAGTCTTTCTATAATAGCATTTTTTACTTTACCCTTTTGCTCATCTGTAAACACAGGTTCACCACTTCTATTATTGGTTCTGTCTAAATAAATTTCATTAGGCTCTCTTTTGCTCTCATCAGGCTCATAACTAAAAGTGTATTGTTTTCCATTAGATGCTCTTAGGTTTTCGTTTGTTAAAATAGAAGTAACATGAAATGGATTTGACATCATTGCATCAGCAGTATAACCTGCCCATTCAAAGTATTCTTTTAAAACCTCATCATCTCCGGAATATTTTCCTCCTTGAGAACTTGTTTTAAATATCATATCAAGACCACCTTCACCTGCATACTTTACATCTATTTCATCTATTATTCCTAAATCATCCACCGCAGTATTTACTTCTTTTCTTACATCGAAATAATCATATTCTCCTGAAAGATTACCCATAAGCTCAGGTATAGTTTGATATGCACCGGGATTTGTATCCATTTTACCATCCTTCCATAAACCAATTGAGACCATTCCACTATTAGGATTAATTAGTGCTTTGGTGTTTCGTAAGTTATATAGTCCTTCTGCTTGTTCCATCTTCCATTGCTCTAGCATTTGAGAACGAGTTGCAGGGTCTGCAGAATTCATTCTTTCCATTTTCAGTTTATAAGCTTCCTGATAGGATTGTGCTAGTTTAAACATTTGCTTATTCGAATCATTTAAGTTGGCTCTAACTACAGCATAATCACGAGGTTGTAAAACCCCTTGCTTTAATAATCGGTCTTGAGTAAGTAGGACTTGAGATGCGTCACTTGCGTAGTTTGAAATAAAGGTATTACCGTCTACATATTCTCCTGATGGTGCATTATTTAAAGTGTCCACCATTTCACGAGAAGCTTTGTCTATCTCAGCTTTCTGTTGATTTCTAACATTAGCTTCTTCTTGTAGAACTGTTGTGAATTGTTGAGCTACTGCCGACCAATCTACTTGGTTGGTTGCCTCTCTTTTAACGTATCCAAATTTTGTCATATCTTAATTAGTTATGGTTGTCGTAGTCGTAGTACCTAACAATGAATTTAGTTCTTGAAGTTCTACCTCTGTGATAGTACCTGCAGATTGTTTTTGTCTCAGCATCTGAAGCCTTGCTTGTTGTGGAGTTTGCGTAAGCGCATTAATACCTCCGCTTTGTGCTGCAAAATTAGCTTGAAATGCTTCGTTACCAAAAATTAAATTCTTTTGGTTAGGGTCTAGGCTTCTTCTGAATTTTCTAAAATCACTTTTCTTTCCTGAACCTAAAGCTGAGGGGTCAAATGCTTTACCATTAATGTCTCCAATGTCAGCTATCTGCTCAGCAGAAAACTCAGTCTCTCCTATTGCAGCCATTTGTGCATCAGTATTTTGACCATATAAAGGTATCATTTGAATACCTTGTTGAACTGTACTTACAGCACCTTGTATTCCGGCTGCTGTTTGTGCAGCTGCTTTAGCTTCTGCATCTGCTGCTGCCTGTTGAGCTCCCTGTATTTCTCCTAAGTCTAATTGAACATTTAAGTCTCTTAATCTTGCATCTTCTTCAGCTACAGCTTTTTCAATAGATTGAAGTTCTTGACCCATTTGAGTTCTTACTTGACCTTGAGCTTGAGTCTGTGCTTGTTGTAGTCTACCGGCTGTTGCGGCTACACCTCTTTGACTTCCTTCTTGAGCTGCAGCTAAGGCAGTTGCTCCTTGTTGGAGTAATGCCTCTCGTTGAAGTTCATATGGTTCTTTCTTTATAGAAAGCTGTTCCATATAATTTATATCTAATCTTTTTCTTGCTTGACGCATCATTGCTTCAGCTTTAGATTCAGCATCTCTTTGTTGTCTTCTAGATGCACCTGCTTGAGCAAAAGAAGCACCGGTACCTATTGCTGATAATGCTAACCCTGCAATTGCAAATCCGATTCCTGCCATAATTTTTTAATTTTGTTTATAACCTTTTTAGGAAGGTCTTTGTAATTATTTGTATACACATCTGCCTCCGCTTCTTCAAAAGTTTTAGCTTTTGTTTTGTACACTCCAACTAAAATAGTGTCTTCGTGTACATAAAAAACTCTTTGAGCTCCTACTTTTGTGAAAATTTTATGAGGTGCTTTCACTATTCTAACAACTCCTTTATCATCTAAGTAAGAAAACATTCCTTTTAAAACAAATGTAGGGTGACTCTGTTTATGTATCATACTGATAACTACACTACCCTTTGGCATAAATAGTTCTCGAGTATATATACCACCTTCTATATGTTGCTTTAGTGGATAAGTTTTTTTTAACTCTTCACATTGCTCATCACCTGCTTGATGGGTTATACCCCCTTGAAATGTACCAAGTTTTTTTTGAAACTGTTCGATTTTTTCCCACATTACTCCTGTTAATTGAGGGATACCACCTAGTACTCTTTCTGCCACAAGTGATTGTTGCTCGTCAATCATATGACAAAGATAACAAATTTTAAGGAAAGCTTTTCATTACCTCTGACTCAACTGCAAATAGCTCAGATGGTGCTGTTGTGTTTAATTGAAGTTCAAATACACAATAATGCCCAAGTACTCCATGTGATTCAGCGATTGGGTTCTTAATAAAAAACCAAAAGCCATCTGTAACCGGAATAAATGTTGGTTGTGGAGCTGCAGGGAAACCTCCTACCGCTGCGTTGGTACTGTTAATTGTTAATTGATTTACAGAATTTGGTAAATCTACATTAACCTCAGTTAAAACTCCCACGAATTCAGGAGCATCATAGTTAGGTCCGGGTGCATAATACATGAAATCCCCTGCAGATATTATACCTCCTATTTGAACAGAGGCATCAAAAGATACTATAATGTTAGCAGGGTCAGTAGTATCGAGTGCGTCATTTATACCCACACCATTTACGCTTCTAAGTTCCCATTGACTTTGGTCTGTGTTAGGTCCTGTTGGACCATTGCTTCTGACAAACCCAAACCATGAGCCTTCTTTTTGTACAAAATAATTTACATTTATCTCACCATCCAATTGAATATCAGTAAACAAAGTAGCGTCCCATGCATCATCACTTTCAAGATTTAATGTTTTAAATATTTTATTTTCTAAAGGTTGTTGATTAAAAACACTTGTAATTGAAGATGGATATTGAACACCATAATAATTATTCCTTGTGTCGTTTACATTATGTCTCCATAAATTACCACCACTAAAGGTATATAAATATTGATTCATACCTTTAATAAATTCTGCGCAGTAAGAGTAAAAAGAAGGGAATCCTTTTACATCTTCACTATATGTTATAGTACATTTATTTAATGTGGAATTTTCGTTTATCATGGACAAATAGTTATATTGGTTATAACACCATTAGCATCTACAGTAAATACTGCTTTACCTGATGGTGGGTTCATTACATATGAACCTGCTGCTAGTTTATTTAATCCTGAAGAATCAGAAAAAACAAACTCATTTACAGATGGTTCACCCGGTGTATTTCCTTGGTTCGGTGCATGATAGAAGAATGTAGGGAATGTGGTTGCCGAACAATCATCAGCAAGTAAATTTACAGGAACAGATGGCAACGCTGCAGGACAATTGATTGCTAAATTCCAAGACGTTCCGCAATATCCTACAATATCTATTTGACAAGTGGATGCATTTTGATTTACTCTAGGTATTACCATAGTCACAACTCCCGGTGCAGATGCTGTTAGTACTACATCTGCAGAAGTACCTGTAGCTACACCTGAGCTTCCAATCAAGTCAAAGCTTGATGTTGATGCGTTATACCTGTATTGGTCTAAACCTGAGTAGCCTCCTCCATCTAATGTAACACCGATTCCCGGACTACAATCTGAAGATGCAGTTCCTATTACTGTAAGGTTATTTGCATTAGCTGCCGCTGCATATCCAAAATTATTTCCCGTTACTTCATTATAAGTAACACCATCAAATATAGCTCTTACTCCATCAGGAACTCCAATAGGGTCAAAATAAATAATCATTGCTCCTAAATTAGCACCGGTAGCAAAGGTTAATTCATATACACCTTGATTACCACTTGCATTAATTGTAGCATCACATGGTATTACACAATCAGGACAAGGAACAGCTATGGTAAGTACACATCCTATTTGTTGTCTACATACAATTCCGTCTGAATAGAATCCATCTGCTGCGCAAACAGTTAAATCAATATCATCAAATACTGCTGTCGCTGTTGATAATGTTGGTCCGTCTATAAAGTAATTTCCTAATGTTGCTGCCATATTTATTTATTTATTTTATACTACACAATCGCATGTTTGAAAGGTTACACTAAAGTTTGATTGTGGTGTTGTAAAGCTTCTTAAACATTTTACCGTAACACCTGTTGGTGATAAAGTTACAGTTTGAGCAACTCCATCACAATCTGTATAGAAGAATGTTTGACTATTTACACCATCTAAGTTCTCTATGAAATAAGCATTACAAGCTGTGTTACAAGACACACCAAACAAAGTTCCTAATTTAGTTGCAGTAACAGGGTCTGTAGTTGTGTTGATAATTTCATATCTACAATTTTGGAATGAAGCACCTGTTAGTGTTACAATATCTCCAATGTTATTACTTGCATCAAAAGCTATTATCTGTTCATCAACTGTTCCTGTACCGTCTTGTTGACATCTTCTTACTACAAAGTTTAATTCACACCCACAACCTTGAACTGCTGTCACATTAGTTAACGCATCTAATCTGTGTGCACATATAAATATACTTTCATTATCTGTTAATGTGCCTGTTTGTAATACGTCATTGCAATCAAAGTATTCATACTCTCCACCTGTTATAGGTGCTCCTGTTAAAACGTATTGGTCACACACTTGATTACAGTTAGTAACTCCTGTAAGTATATTTCCAACAACTGCGTTTGGAGCAGCTAATGTTATAGCTGTAACCTCATAAGTACAAGAGCTACTTGCTCCTGTTGGATTAATGAATGTACCTACGGTTACTCCCGGAGTAGGAGGTATGATTATAGTTTGAGGATTAGCTGTTGTAGCTAAAGGGTCTACACATAATTCAGCCTCTAAATTATCCTCTTCAGGTGTTGGGTCTTCTCCACAATCACAACATGCTTCAGAACAATCTACATCTGAGTAACATAACTCAATTGGAGTAGGTCTTCTGTAATCCCAAATCAAATATAAATACTCATCATTGGTGTTCGGCATAGCAAATGTAGCATCGAACACAGGTGCTGCGCCTGTAATAGGAGCTGCTTGAGTAGACACATTCAATAAAGTCTGTATGTTCGCAGGAGTATTAGTGTAAAGTGTTGCACTTCTGTGGAATCTAAACTGATTTAATGCTGCGTTGAAAACAAAATCATCTCCTAAAGCTGCAATTTGATTACTAATAATTCTTACGGTAGCACCGTTGGCAGGAATCAAGTTTCCACCTTGAGGTGCAGTAGTAAATGTATATTGTGAAACTATTAATCCTGTTCCACTTAGAAATTCAACTTGTTCAGATTGCAATGCACTTGTGAATACACCATCTGTCCATCTGTATTCGTCATGAATAAATTGACCTGCTTCATTGTCAGATGTTATTGCTACTTGAATAACATTAATTAGTGGAGCATCAGGACAAGTTACTGTAATCTCTAGGTTTACAGGGTCTGAAGAAGCACCTAAACCAAATGTAAGGAATAGCTCTTCCGCTGAAACAATTGTTTTATTAAAGGTGTGAGTGAAAAAGCCATCAGTATTAACTACTCCGCTAAACACTACAGCTCCATTGTATACTCCTTCATATGGTATTGGTACACCTGCGTAATTTGTAACTATGAAAGAAACGTTTACAGCTCCAACTAAATTTCCAAGTTGATATATAAATTCTTGCTCAGGTCCATTCCATGTAATAGTTCTTGTAACACCACAATTTATTTCTAATGGCTCTGAAGGAATTAGTAAATCAGAATTTGTTAATACATACTCATTCATGTATGGGTCATAACCACCAAGCTTAAACGTATTAAAACTATCAATAAAGTAATCTCTAAAGAAAGACCTCATTCCAAATTCCGATACCACTTGTAATTGTTCTGACTGCGCTGAACTTCCCTTAAGTTGAAGCACAGCACCACGCTTGGCATCAGTAAAGAATTTATCAGCACCCCAAACAGCAAAGCTTTCAGGGTTATTACTATTTCCATAGTCTTCTATTCTTGCAATCTGAGTACCTAATACTTCAGGCACCGAAGCAATTGAACCTCCTCCTGTAGAATCAGAAAGCAAGTTTTTGCCTTGAAGAACATAAGATATTTTATCCTCTTGTAATGTAAGTATATCTGTCTCTCTTCCGTTAAGAACTGTTATAGGACCATAAGAGTCTTCTAAAGGTTTAAAGTTTAATAATCCTAAATTAAATTCATTAAGTTTATTTAGGTTAGTTTCATCATTAATAACACCACTATAAGTAATATCAGCAAATCTATGAGCCTCTTTATAATCTTGAGCAGAGGTACTTGTAACTCTATTTCCAAGAGTTAGTGGTTTACCGATAATAGAATCTTCTATTTTAAAACTTTCTACACCATTACCAAATGTATAACAGTTAAAGAATTCAGTATCAATAATAGCAGGTTGTGTGTCTGTTTGGTTTTGTAGGTTTCCTTGGTGAATTGCACCACTTAATGTTACATCAGTAATAGATATATTAGCTACATTATCAGGAGGTGTAGTTGCACTTACTACTGCCGAACCACAATCTCCATACACAATTTTTGTATCACCGGGGTCTACTGTTTCGCTAAACACTCTTCCTTCAAAAGAGTAATCAAATACTATAGGAGCAGATTCAGCTGCATCAACACTAAGTGTTATTTCACACTCTGCGTCAAATACTTGGTAGGTTGTAGGAGACTCGTACCATAAATCAGGTAATGCGTCTTTAGGTTCAGACTCGAATACAATCAATGTATCTCTTCTAATTATAACTACTTCTACTTCTAGCTTAGACCTTCTGTTTCTATTACTACCACACCCCTCTGTTCCTGTGAATCCTAGTCTTTGTCTTCCGGAATTATCTGTGTCAGTACCGACATAGTCCATAAACTGAATATAGTTAATACCAAATGAACAAGGAATATTTCCTATTACAAAATTACTTCCAAAGATAGGAACAAGGTCATACCCACCTAATGCAGGTAAATATTGAAATGTTGAAGGAGCATCTGAAGTATCAGTTCTACATTCTGCACTACTTGTTAATCCACCAAGACTATCTCCATCCCAAAAAGCTTTTAAACTAGGGTATTCTTGAGATGCTGTTGCTTCAGCTTCCCATATACACTCTCTTAATTCACATTTATTTCCTGAGCCTCCTCGTCTTTTATTAAAATAATTTATTCTAATTGTAGAGCCTTCAGGAATTGTAAAAGGAATATATGCAAAAGTTGTAGGGTCTAAAGGGTCGTAAGTTGCAGGGTCATAATCAACATTAGGTAAAGTACAAACATCTAAGTAAACCTTTGGACAACTATTGTTATTACCTGTAGCACTATCCTTATCTTCTACCACAGGGTTTGTTCCTAGCTCAGTTGCAATTTGATTGGTTGCAACTCTCATGTAAGTTCCGGAAGGAACTACAGCTTCATTTCCTGCTGCATCTGCAGGAGGAGGGGTTATAAAGTCTGCTAGTTTAGCTTCTTTATCTAAAACTGTTACTGTAGTACATCTTTCTTTAGGACCATTAGTATCTGCTTTTACAATAAGCTTATCTCCTACTTCAATTTTTTGAGAGTTTTCCCCATCAAGTAAAAACCAAGTTGAACCTAAAGCAGCGTCTCTAAAAAACAAGTTAGTGTAAATAATATCGTAATCTTCTTTATCCGGCTTGATGCAAAACTTATAATATTTTGCCCAATCAGGTGGAAGCTGAGTAGTAGGTATAGTAACCCGTATTGAGTTCTGACTCGTCAATGCTCCACATGGAACATACTGTGTATTGTTTTCACTAACCAAAGCTGTAGTAGCTCTTGAGAATTCATCCATGTAGATAATTCCAATCTCATACCCTCTATTACTATGTAAGCTTTTTGCATTGGCTATCTTAGTGTATTCAGCTTCTGATAAACTTATAGTTAAATATTCATAAGCCACATTTGCAGGGTCTAGGGTGTCTACATATTGTAATGCAGCTATCTGTATTTTTAAAAGATTAGGTTCAGGAACCGTTACTATGATATCAAAGGGTTGATTTAACCCTGTAATACCACTTGCAGTTTTTTCATAATTTGTGTCAAGAGTTAACTGAGCCGCACAATTTAATTCATCACTAAGCGAAGAGCCATTACAAGCATCTAAAAAGACCGGCTCCAATAATTGAATAGCATCAATAAAATCTTGGTCTTGAGCTAAATCAAAAACAGTTGCATAGTCCTCTCTTAATTGATATTGAAAGTTTAACTCTATAGCATTATTGGTTTGTGTTAATTGGTCAAAAGATGCATCAAATGAATCATGAATTAAGTCTAGCTCTATAGCAATACCTGCACCTGCTACCAAATCAACCCCTGTAAAATCTACCTCTACAACCGACTGAGGAATGTTTCTTGTTGTTCCTGATATAGTATAAACACCTGCGGAAGTTGCAGTCTCTAATACTTGATACTCAACAAACTCACTAATAAGTTCTGTAGTATACTCGAGCTTTAGAGCAGCACCGGTATAATCTATTAAATCTCTACCCTCAAAATAATTTCCATACATTAATCGGTTACCCATTAATGTTTGCGCCTTTGCTTTCAAAGGAACATTATCAAATAATCTTAAAACCTCTGAGTCTGCTAGTACAGTAAATATTTTACTATTACTAAAAGTATATGTAATTTCTGTATTGTCGGGTATACCTAAGTCAGCCTTGTTCAGTTTTTCTATAACCTTAATAGTGTTTAGACTCATATCCTTAAATAATAAATCTACTCCCACTACTAATTCACCACCACTATTATATGTTATCTCACATATGTTTGTGGTGTTTAGCATTCCTCGGTTGTTAGCTAAAGAAGAACTATAACTAAAAGGTCCCGGAATAAAAGAAGGAGGACTAAAAGGAGATGTTGCAGAGTATTCATTATCTGCGTATCTATATCTATATCCAAAGCATACAAATCTATTTTCTAAATAATTGTTTTCACCTGCACCTTTTTTTGGTGCAATTATAGGAGAGGTATAAGGAGGTCTTTTAATAACCAAGATAGCCTCTGCAGAAAATTGGTCTATAAATGTTGCTGAAGGGTTTGGATAGTTTCTTTCTACATTTATAAATCTAGGAGGATTATTGTTGTCTGTAAAAAACAAAAGGTCGTTTACAAAATCTACTCCTAAAACTAACTCATCTGATTGAAAATTTAATGTAGTGTTTACTCCACCTCCGTCATCTAAACTTACTATATGATAAGTTAAAGTTTCGGTTTGAGTATTAAAGGAAACTATCATGTCACATTTCCCTGTGGCACCTAAACCAAAAGCAGGGTCATGTACAAACCAATACATTGTTTCTTGTTCACCTAAAGCAAATGCTCCAATACATCTTGCTGAGGAAGATACTTCTTGTCCATTATATGATAAAGTAGTGAGTTTAATATTTCCTCTTGAGTTTTCTACCGCACCAATCTCTGATGCTTCAGTAGAACCCAAACGAACATTAACAGCATCTATATACTGACCATTAGGCAAGAGTCTTTCATCAAGACTCTTATTCATTTTACCTGCTACAAAATTTCTTTGTATGTTTGCCATTCTATTTTATCCATTTATCTTTTCCCCTCATGTTCATTAACAATCTTCCCGGGTGAATATTACTAATTCTAATTTTTGCGTTTCTTAATAAAGCTTGTTTTCTTTTTCTAACTCTATTAATAACATATTCTTGTGCGCCTAGCTTTGAACTTAGAATAGCATATTCGATATATGCATAAATATAATCTTCAAATAGTTTGTTTACACTAACTTGTGAATCATCTCCATTTTCCATTCCATCGGATACATATTCTAAAATACATTTTTCATTAGCCATGCCTGAGCTGAAGTTTATTACTCCACCTTTTTTGTTTATTGAGAATGTAGGATTTGCGTTAGCAGTCTCAGTATTTAAACCAAACCTTGCACCAATCTCATAATCAAAATACCACATTCCATCACAACAATATCCTTCGTATCCATGGAATATACTGTTCTTATTTAAGTAAATACTTTTAAGACCACCTGTAATTCTTTCAAAATCTAAATCAGAATATTGTGGCTTTAAAACATTTCCGTCTTGGTCAAATAAAATTCTACAATCATTGTCTTGCAAGTACGCACCACTCCAATTGGTTTGAATGTTTTCTGTCAACGGATATAATAATCCATTTTTAAATACAGATATTCTAACCCAATTAACATAATCGTTTGGTAGTACAAACCTTAATGTACTACACACATCAAGTTCTAATATTTTTATTTCTTTGAATGCATCGTAATTAAGTTCTTGTATTCCTCTTTTAGCATGAAACAAAATCTTATATCTATTAACATTATTAATTAACGAGTGGTTACCTGCATACATTAACAAAAAGTTTCTCACAATATCTTCTAAGCTTATATATTGATAAGAACCCCAATTAGCATCTTCAGGTGGATTACCTCCGTTTTCGTAATATTGATATGGTGTTATATACATAAACTAATTATTTTTCTTGGTTGTCTTCTGCTCCTTCCAATCCTTGACCGAATTGAACAGCTTGTAATTCTCTTATTGACATTCCTGCAAATTGCAATATCTTTAAAACCAAAGTATACTCATCGTCTAATGGTAACTCAAAGTTTTGATATGACGGATTCGATGGATTAAACACAGGCTCACCTCCGGTAAGCGTGGTGTATGTCCATTGTGGGTCAAATGGGTATCTTATATATTGACATTGAACAGCTCCAATTGTATTTATACTTGGAGGAAACAAAGACAATGTCGGTTCCTGTTGAGTATACGCAGGATATAATGTAGAGGGTGCAGTAAGCAAAGAACTATTAAGCAAAGTTATTTTACTATGTGTTACTTTCTCTGCTTCAGTTACTACTTCATCATCATATATAATATATTCTTCTCCAACATTTAAAAAGATATCTGCAGGATTACCATCGTTATCTACCAATACAAGTGTATTTGTTCCGTTTAAACTTTGAACAAATGCTATTTGATTTGTTGTTACGTTCCCTACAATATCTCCTACATTAACACCTGCTGCTACAAAGTCAGTAGTGTTGTCTACTAAATCTTGCACCTGTACTACTGTGTTAGTACCACTAGCTAACATCCTTGAATAAACAAGAACTTTATTTAATAAATAATAATCATCATTTGTTGTTGCAAGACTTGGGGTAAAAAACCTATTGTTATAATTATGAAGCAAAAACTTTTGCTCTGAAAAAATATTTATTACCTCTTCATAACCTTTCGTAATGTCAGCATACCCTGTACCTGACATTCTTTTATTCTCTTTGTTTAGCTGATAATTATATTGGTAAAAATAATCCTCAAAAATATCTATCTGAGCTTGTTTAGCAAATAGATTAAAATCTTGTGGGGAAATGTATCCGTAATTATTTTTATTAAGAATAGCTAATACTGTATTTCGTACCGAATTAATCATTAATAAATTATTTTATACAAAGATAAACAAAAAAAAAAGAGGGTTGTAAAAACCAACCCTCCCTTGACTAATTCAAAATATGTGCCTACACTACGCTAATTGTTTTTCTAAATACTCAAGCTTCTCTATTCCTTCATCTGTTTTAAAGTAAGACGCTATAACATGCATTGGGTCTTCACCAAATGGTATTGTTAGCAATCTTTTTTTGTTTGATGGTAAGTTGAAGTATACATCTTTATTTTTATTTCTGTATGCTATCAGTCTTTCATCAAAGCATTTTTGAATTGTAGAATACAACTTTAACGAAGGGTCATCCAATGCTTGTAAAAACTCAGCAGGATAATTACGAGCATACACTAGCATGTCTCTTTTTAATTCTGATGTTGACATTTTATTTACGTCCCCTGCTAGTATCACTCTACCTACAGATTCCATTTGCTCTAATCCCATGCTTTTAGCTGCGATTAATGCATCAACCTCTACACTCATTGCTTCTACTTCTTTAGCTGCATCCTGTGCAGTATCTACTTCCTCAAACTTTTTACCATTTAAAGGATGATAGGCTAAGAACATTTGTAATGCTTGATTTTGTTTTGGAACTCTAAGTAGTCCTGATTCAAAGATAATAGGAGTTACAATGGCATTACCATCTTGCTCGTCTTTAAAAGGACTTTGTTGATTTGTTGCGTATCTAATCTCTCTGTTTTGTCCTGTCTCTTCATCGAAGTGAAGTAAAGGTCTACGCTTTGAACTCTTGGATGGAAGCATAAAGCTCAATGGAGCTGCTCCTCTAGTCAAACGATATACTCGTGACTTAATTTCTTTTTTTTCTTTCATTATATTAAAATTTAATTAGATTATAAATAAAAAAGATAGGGGTGCCCGTAGGCACCCTTCTCTTTCTACATGGGTATTATTCTTCAAATAATACAAAGTTGTTAGCACCCATAACACAAACACATCTTTCTGATAAGAAGTTAACTCTCATCTCATCAATGTCTGTAGTAGCTGCTCCACCTGCTGAACCTGTAATCCAAGTCTTGTAACGTCTGTCTTCAGTTTCTGAAGCTCTATAACGTACATGAAGGAAAGGACGCTTAGCATTTTTACCCATTACTTGGTCATAAACGCTAGTAGAACCTGCCGGTACTAATAAACCTGTGATAGCACCTGAACCTGCAATAACAGGGTTGTTAGTTAAACCACCTCTCATTGTTGGGTCGTTCAAGTACTTCCAATCTGATTTATAAAAATCATAACCTCTACGGAATCCTGTGAATCCTAAGTTAAGAGCCATCTCTTCATCGTTGTCAAATAATCCATAAGATGAACCACCTGCACCGTAAGAGTTTTGAGCTGCTAACATATCATCAATATCAAATCCGAATTGTCTGTTAACAAAGATTACGTTTTCTTCAATTGAACCTTGCTTATCAAGTCTATCGATTACTGCATCAAAGTCAGCTAACGCATCAGGGTTTCCACCACCCCACAGGTTACCTCTAGTTCCTACAGCGTGGAATACACCTTCAGAACCTACAAGACCTGCAACTGCTGCACCTGAAGCTGCCTCTGCCGGTACTGCTTCAATCATAGCTGTTTCTAAATAGTCATCGAATCTTAATCTTGTTTCATGTTCAGACTTCAAGTACCATAGGTATCCTGATGCACCATCTTCAGTTGTAATCTCAATCCATCCGATTTGAGCCATATCAGAACCATTTACTAGATATGTATCTTTTAAGATGATTGGATTGTTTTCAAAGATGTAGTCATCAGATTGAAGTGAACCATCCATTCCTGCAGTTCCTTTTTGGAATTCAGAACCGTAGATAAATACTGTAACATCAGCATTACCTAATCCTGTTCCTGCAGTAACTAAACCTGCTGCTTCATAGAAAGCAACTGTGAATTGTAAGATGTTACCACCAACTGCAACGTCTGTGATAATACCTTTGTTTTCACCTGAACCATTGTTTTGATTTACAACAATAGTTTGTCCAACTCTAAGAGCCGGTGCACCTGCTGCATCAAAAGGGTTACTACCTGTGATTACTGTACCTACAGGATTTGCTCCTATAGCTGAATCATTAATTTGGAACGTTGCATTTAAAGCACCTGCTGCTGCTGTTCCTACATCTACATATTTAATATGTAACCTTCCTTGTTCTGCCCATTTGATAAGGTCAGAATTAGAAGGCATCTCAGCTCCTACCATTCTTAGGAACGAGCTAAGTGTACGATTACCATATCTTTCGAATTCTTTCTCATATGTATCAGGAAGATACTGATTTAAGAAATCAAAGTTGGTAATGTAATTTGACTCCAATGGAACCTTCTGAGCACTAGGCTGTAAAGAAAATCCCGGAGTTACGTTTAAACTACCTGCCATTTTACTAATTTTTAAATGTTAATTATTTTTTATTACTTCTAATTTTGAGTCCTCTACCCTCACTTGGGTTGATTGCTCTAATTGTCATACCATCTTTCTTAGCTACTTGCGGCGCATTCCTTGTAGACATATTAACATTTTTTATTTTTTTTGTTACATCTGTCGTTGCATCAGATTGACCTTGTTCATAAAAGAACTTAGCAAACCTTTCAGGATTTTGAGCAATAGCTAATGCTCTATGGTATCCTTGTGCGTCAGATACTAAGCCTGTCTTATCATCAAGAAACTTATTTATAAAGTTTGTTGAATCAGAATTCATACGCTTAATCTCAGACACATTCTTAGAAGGTAAAAAAGTAATCACTTTGTCTTCACCAACTTTGAAGTCAAAACCTTTGAACTCCGGGTGGAAAACTTCCTCGGTCTTATCTAAGAACCAATCTCGTTTTCTTTTCGCCTCTTCTTCATAGGTCTGAGCATCTTGCACATATTTATTGTAAGCCTCTAGGTTTTCTTGTTGCTCTTGAGAAATGGATTTAACACTTGACTCAAGTGGTTCCTTGTACATCTCTTTTTGCTTCTCAAAAAACTTTTTAGCTTTACCAATCTCTTTTTTAAAAGCTACTTTCTTTTTCTTTATTACACTTTCTTCATCAATATCTGCATCATAACTAAAATCCTCCATCATATAATCTATGTCTTCAGAATCTAATGCATCTTCAGTTGCTGAGTAATATTCTCTTAAAAGTTGCTTTTCATCCATAGCATTAAAGTCTCTATTCAATTTTGAATAGTCTTCAAAACTACGTCCTGTTTTTTTTCTATACTCCAAATATGCGGCAACGTCTTCAGGTATTTCTACGTTTGATTCTTTTTTCTCAAACAAATCCCCTACTGACGATACCTCTTTGTTGTATCTATTCTTAATAAATGAAAGAACATCTTCCTCATTTAACTCTGAGGATTGAGTTTCAATTTCTTCTTTAGGTGTTTCAGCCGGAGCTTCTACACTTTCTGTTTGTTGTGGTGTAGTCTCTTCTACTACATTCACATTTTCAGCTACTTCATTTTTCTGAGCAGCTTTGTCAAGAACTTCTTGTTCTTTCTCAGCCATAGATTTTTCATCTACAGACCCGAGGTCTTTTACTTTAATTTCCATTTGATTTAATTTTATACAAAGTTAATAAATATATTTCGTTCAAATTATTTACTATCTCGGTTCAAATTCAGCTAGGTCAAACCCATCTAAACTATCCTCGTTTGATTCGAAATTTTGTGGTGGAAGATTATTCTTCCTTTGATTTATAAGCTTAGACTGTTCTGTGTTTTGCTGAGAGATTCTTTCTTTCTTTGCTTCCTCTCTTGCTCCTTCACGAAACGCTAAAGCATTTTCTGAAACATTTCTAAGTTGTTGGTTGTACGCAAATTCCTCTGCCATCAACTGACTCTTAAGCTGTGCTTCGTTTTGCATTTTTTCTATTTCAAAAGCAATCTCAGCTTGTTTTACTTGAATCTTAGTGTCTAACTCCATTTTAGACTTTTGTAAGTCTGCTTGAGATTTAGCCTGTACAAGTTGCATTTGTTGTTGCGCAGCCATTTGCTGTTTCTGCATCGCCATCTGCTGTTCTTTTTCCTGCTTTTGTTTTCTCTTTAATTTTAATAATTGATTAGCAAGTTTTAAATTTTTAAGCTCTCTAATATCAATAGCGTCTTCTAAATTAATATCACCTTTAGATAAAGCCATTTGTATATTCTGTTCTAGTTGAGCCTTTTGTTCTTCATCCGGTGCCACTTCAATAAATATTCCAAAGTCATATATATATAAATCAGATATATCATTTAATATACTTACATTATATTTTCCAATCTTATTTGTAAAGTCATCTTTGAAATCTGAGTATTCTAAAATATCAGCTACTCTATAAGTTAAAGCTTCAGATAAAGTTCTAAATATATATAAGGCTCCATCAAGAATATGTCTAGTGGCTACGTTAGAATTTAAAGCAGCTAACTTTTGTAGACCAACTAAAGAGTTAGGGTCAGGACTTGAAGCGTCTCTAGCTTCATTTAATCCCGTCACCTGTCTTATCATATTTAAATAATGATTATAGTTGGATATTAATGTTTGAGTTTTACTTGCTCCTGAATTAGTAGTAAGTTCTTTAATAGGGACTTTACCTTGGTTGTAGTCTCCTTCTTGAGTATAACTTCTACCAATAACAGAACCGGTTTGGAAATATAATCTTAATGCATCTTCAGGATTATAAGCACCACCTGTTCCAAGGTCTACTTCATTCAATCCATCAGCATCAATGTATACACCATCCGGTACAGTCCTCGCTATTACTTGTTGTAACTTCAAGTGAGTTACTTGAATCAAGTCAGCAAAAGGAATCATTCTACGAGTTAAAGACTCAATAACACCTTTATACATTCTTGGTGCCACAGCTACATAGTTAGGCAAAGCATGTTGACTAGATGATTTTGGACGAACCATATTGTGAGCTAATTCCCATTTTAATAAAATGTTTGTTCCCATCACCATAACTCCGTCATACCATACATCAATAGTCTTTTCAATTTTTTCAAACTGACCTTCCTCCATAACTTCAACAGGTGGATTAAATTGGTCATCTTTCTCAATAACCTTGCTTCCGCCTGTAGCCATTATCTTTTTCTTGTATACTATTTTTTTAGTTGTCTTGTAGTTGAAATATAAAAGAGTACAAGTGTCTCTGTAAAACATATCGTTCTCATAGTATTGAGCTACGTTATAGTAGTCATACCAATTCTGACTGTACTTACTAATTTCTTCTAAGTCTTCGTTTGTTAGTGAAGGGTCAATCTTCATTAACTCAATAATAGGTAGTGTCTTTACTTCACCCCAATAAAAACAATCTTTAAAGTGAGGGTCTTCTGTGTAGCTATATACAATATTAGCAGGGTCAACATATGAAACCTTCACACCTGAACCTAATAAAAATTCATGCTTAGCTACTGAGATACCTAAAACGGTTAAATCATAGTCTAACCTTTTTCTTAAATCAATATAGTGATTCTCTTCAAAGATAGTATTGATAGCTTCTTCTTCAGCTATTTCAATTGCCGGTTTGTAATTGATTTGCATATATAAAGAAAGCTCCTCATCTGTTTGAGGTAATTGGTCAGGTGAAACTGTAAAAGCGTCAAACCCTGATTGCTGTTGCAAATCCATCAAGAAATCTTTAGAAACCATTTGAGCTTCTACCATGTCTTGATACTTACTTCTTTTTGATTGAGACATTGCATCTTGTGCGTATGCCTTTACTTTGAACAATCTATCAGACATCCCGTTTACAACTATGTCAACAAACTTAGGAATGATAGGAACCGGAGTCCAATCTAAGTTTAAATAACTTAAATCACCATCTATGGCTAACTCATTCTTATATTTTGCAACTGACTGCTCCCCTCTAGCGTATAAACGCAATCGGTGAAACTGACGGAATTGGTCGTAGAATCTACAACTTATTCCATCTCTTCGAAACCATTCATACTGAATTGCTTGACCTATTTGTAAGCCATATTCCTTGGTTTCCTTTTCTGCGTCAGATACAAATTGACTCGGGAAAGCTGCAGATTTTATATTTACCTTTACATCTTTCATCTAATTATTTCGCTTTGTATGCCGGTATTAGTATACCTTGCAAAGTTAAGTTTTATTTTTGACTCTTTTCTTTCAGAAACATATAAGTGTTTTTGACAAGCCATTATAGCTAAACCTGAGCTAATACTAGCATCAAACTTAGTTCTGTTGTTAATATCAAATTTTGCCCAATCAACTAAAGTTCTGTTAAAAGGCATTGTTCCCATTTCATCTGAGGGTCTAAATACTGATTCAAAATCCAACCCTATATATTTTTCTATGTACGATTCTATAGCAGAAGCATGTGCTTGTTTAACACCTTCACTTGTATTAGGTATACCTCCTAATTCTTTTTCTGTCTTAGACAATTTGTTGAATTGTTTGTCAGGTCTATTTAAACAATAGCGTCTATATCCTCTGTTTTTAAAATGATATAATAATCTTGGTTTATTGTTTTCCACTAATATAGGCATTCCATAAAATACACAAGCCATCAACACATCTTCAAAAAACATTTCAGCTGTCTGAGGTCTTGCAACATATTCTAAGAAAAACTCATTACTTGGTGCATCATCTATATTAAATTTAGTTAAACCATGCAGAGCTCCATTTGAACCTCCTCCGCCTACGACTCCACTTATATCATATGAGTCACAACCAAATGCACCAAGGTGTTCATTTCCGGGATATTTTATTCCGTTCTTTTGGTGAGCATTGTTTTGAATGTTAGCTGATGGTAGCCAAGAAATATTAAACCTACCCTTACTGTCAGGAATCCATATAACTTTAGAATCTTTTACTCCATTGTCCCACACAAACTTTCCTCTTGTAATATGATGTTCTTTAATCATAGAGTCATTGTAATCTATTTGTTGGTAAAGCTTAGTTAAATTAAATATAGATTGTTTACTCTCATCTCTAAATGCATGAGACTCTGTACGAGGAAACTGTCTGTAATATTCATTCAAAGCGTCAGCATCATTCTTTAATGAATCTACCTCAGCTTTCCAATAATCAATTGAACCCTGATAAATCATTTCCCCATCTATCCCCTCAACTTCGTGTGCAGGGTTTTCTAAAACAGGCATACCAAATCTATCTATAAAACCTTCCATGTTCCATTCCATAGGAACGAAAAGTGAATATAACCCACTCTTGGTTTGACCATTAGCGTTTCTGTTAGTTACATCTGAATCATAATATAGTTTTTTAAAATTATCTCCTCCTTTATCTAAAGCGTTGGAGGTTGACCCCATCATGCATTTACCAATAATTTTGCTTCCTAGTCTCAAACAAGTTTTCGTTACTCGCCAATTATTTAAAATATTATTTGGCTTTACCCATTTTCCACTTTCGTCATGAACTAAAAGTAATAACTTCTCTCCATCATAGGAGTTGTCATCTGTATTCTTCCAATCAATAGTGGTGTCTAAACCTTCCATATCATCCTCAAACATTTCATGCATATTCTTTTTAGTAATTTTGGAAGCAGGAATTCTAAAAGCTAGTTCAGTTTTCGGTTTATCCATACCATCTTGAATAGGTTTGAAAAAGAATGGAAGTCTGTTTGAGATGGGAACTACTTTATCAGTAAACATTTTTTTAGCATCCGAACCGGTTTTAGATAGTATACCTACCCTTGCATCTTTAGCAAGAGTAGCTGTATTGATACATTCAGAAGAACCCATAAAAGAAAAACCTGAACGTCTTATTTTTAAATATATTAAACCAAAGCACCTAGAGTCTGCCTTACATGCTTCCCAATAAATAAACAAAGCTCTGTTAGCTTCTCTGTAATCCGGATATCCAACATCAATTTTTGTCCATTGTAAATACATATAGTGAGAACCTGTAATATAATTTGGTACTCCTCTATTCATAAACCAATACCCCTCTTCTCTTCGGTCAAATTCATTTTCTATATAATCAACGTATTGGTCTTTAAAAGAATTAGGCATGTCATTCCATTGAAAAATAGATTTTATTTTTTCTAAATTTTTTGGAATGTTTCCTCGTTCCCAATATTGACTAAGCTTGTTATCACTTCTTTTATAAACTTCCTTGGGTTGTTTTGGTAATGCAATTTTTAAATTAGATATCTCTACTATCTTTCCAATTTGACCACTCTTAGATATAATAACTAAATCATATTTTTTGTTATAACCGTACAACCAACTTCGACCTCTATTTTTATTAGAGATTACATTTTTAGGTATGTGGTTTTTTATTTCTTTAATCATTTAGAACGTCTTTCAGCAAAGCCTTGCTTAGTAACCGGTTTACTTTTACCCATTTCTAAAGCTTCTTTCTCTGCTTCTATTCTACTTAATATTTCAAAAGCATCCATGATGCACAATTTTTTTGTAGCTGCAGCGTTCTTAAGTCTATCAGCAGCTAAGTCATCATCTAAATCAGGTTTTATAATATCTTCTTTAGCAACCTTGACGAGCTGCTCAACAGCTCTATAACCTGCTTGAATTATTTTTAATTTAGTTTCTTGTAGATTCATATGCAATAATATTTTTAGACCTTATTCTATATAGTTTTTTTTGGTCAAAGCTGAACTCATATTCTGAGTCAGGCATAAACGTAACGATGTCGCCTTTTTTAATACCATGTCTTTCAATTGAAGGGCAAGTATACTCCATTGTTCCCATCAAAGGTTCGTGAGTAAAAGGTTTATATATATAAGTTTCTGTAGCCGGAAGAGGTGAGACAAAACAAAAAGGCTCAACTGCATACCATTCAGATATCTTTTTGTACATATAATACTGAGTATCGTCTATAAAAAACTTATTGTCTTTAAAAAAACTTTTACCGCTTTGCCTTCTTCCATGCATATCGTTGTAGTATTTAAAGACATTATGATGAACTAACAAGGTGTCTCCTTCTTCTATTGGTCCGGTATAATTAATAGGGGTACTTAATACAACAGCTTCTCTGTTTGAAAAAGAAGCAGACTCTTCAGAGGTATCTAATATTATTTCTATACCTTCTATATTTTTTATATTGTTATATCTTCTATCATTAGCAGGTACAACAATAAATTGATTGGGTGATTGCATTTAATTTAAAAATTTATATTGTACTCTAATGATATAGGCATTGTTGAGTTGAATTGTTTCCACAACAAAACTTCTTGTTCACTAGAATCTTCTATATAAATTTGATAAGCATTTTCTGTTGAGCTGTATTTAATTAAATGAATTGTATAATTTCCATTAAGAACCGTTTGCCCAACAAGGTAATGCATTCCTCCTGACTTATAATCAGGACCTATTGAAATCTTTCTAATGTCCATTTATTTTAATTTGATTTATAACAAAGATAATTAAAAAAAAAATACCCCTTAAAGGGGTATTATGCGAGGGCGGTGCCATACAGGATTAATCACGAAGACATCTCCACACAGGAACCATCACGAAGACGGTGCCATACAGGAACCACCAATATATTTTAAAAGAAAGAACTACTTCTAGGGACATTAGTGGATTGCCCCGGTGTTACTATAACTTGACGTAGTATGCTTGAGTCAAGCGGACTCCTTGCATAACTTAAAGTCATTGGGTTTGATGGCTGTCCAAATATATAAGGAATAGTGTGATTCGTTAATGTAAAATCAGGGTTTTCTATTCCAATAACCATTCTAAAAACTACCTTCATCATTGGAATTGCACCTACAAATTGCGGGTCTCTAGTATTCCACCCGAAAGTTGCTTGTACATTTTTAACCGATAATACCGGTGCAATAAATATATTTTGAGGATTATCCTCTATTACAAGTCCATTCGGAAAAGGAATCGATGTAATTTCTGTACTTGTTGTATTGTGAGGTGTATATCGGTTAGCTAAAAATTGAAGATTATTCATAGGAACTTGTATCCTTGCTGTGTCGAAAAGTAATGGGTCTGAAAAATCTACTGCGCTACCATTTGCGGCTAACACCAAATCATTTTGTATGCTCCACTCAGTAACAAGGGGATGTACTGTAAAATCAGCTGAAGAGCCATCAAGACTTCTAGCTACAATTTTGCCTCGACCCCAATTTGTGTTTCCAAACTTTGAGGTTGTATAAGTTCCGTTTAAATGTGGAGGGTGAGTCCAACCACCGTTTCTACTAGGTCCACTCATTTCAATATTCCTACCTTGTGGTCTGTATAATTGTAAAAAAAGTCTTGCGCTTGGATTATTCAATATCCAATCTTTATTGCTACCTAACAATCCATTAATTCCTATACGAGAAGAATTTCCATAAGTTATACTTCCACCTGCACTTAACTTTAACTGATAGAGTTCGGGTACAGGGATTGTAAGTGATGTGGGTAAGTTTGAAACAGTATAATCTACTATACCATCAACAGTAATGTTCTTTGTTACATTTTGAGGTAAGCCACTTGTTTCAGAAATTAGAATCTTATCATCACCCTTTGGTGTTACTACACTATAGTTGGCTATTTTACCCATATTTATTTTTTAGTTACATCGCCTGTCTTTAAATTTATCATAGAATCCTTTCCGTATTTTTCAACTAGATGGTCTTCCATCTTAGAAAATTCTATTTGTAATTTATTGACTTGACTTAATAATCCGTTCTTTTGAAGTTCAAGTTCACCTATAGCTAATTTAAATTTTGTTAATTGCTCATTAGCTTTTTGTAAGTCAGTTAACTCTTGTTCTGTTAATTTTAGTTCTGTACTCATTGTATTAAATTTAATTATTTATACAAAGATACTATTTTTTATTTTTAATCTTTTCAAAAGACCTGCCGCCAAAATAGGCTGAGATTACGGTAATTAAAGTAAGTTGCAAAAGGTCTGTCCACTTATCTTCTACTTGAAAGGTTATCATACCTGCGTCAATAAATATCATAATAATAGTTGACACCACTAAAAAAACAAGTATGATTGGTCTTACATTTCGAGTAAGCCAAGATGCTGAGTTATCAGACACCCATCTTTCAGTAATATTTTTTTCCATGTCTGCTTCATGCTTCATAAACAACTCAGTCATTTCTTTTTCAAAAGCATCCTTTTCTTCTTTGGTTCTTACAAATTTATCTACTATACCTGCTAAACCATCTGCTACTCCGGTGGCTGCTCCACCAAAAATTTTTTCTAATATTTTTTTCATAATGTTGGGTATTGTTCTTTGACATTAAAACTAGGACAAGCTTTCGGTGAAAATTCATTATGACCATGAACCGTAGCATTAGGAAACATTTTTTTTAATGTTTGTAATAAAAGCAATAAACTTTCTTTTTGCTTTTCAGTTCTAGTATCCTTTGGAGTTTTGCCATCTTTTTCTACTCCTCCAATATAACAAACTCCTATAGATGATTTGTTCATGTTCTTTACATGAGCTCCTACTTCATCTATCATTCTCCCTGATTCTATTTTACCATCTATTAAAACTACATAATGATATCCGCATCCTCGCCATCCTCTAGCTTTATGCCATCTATCAATTACCTCTACATTAACAGAGTCATCGCCCTCTCTTGTGGCAGAACAATGAAGTATTATTTTATCTATATCTCTCATCTACCTTGTCCTCTATATTTTTGTTTATAACCATTCTGACTTTTGGAAGCATTCTTTGAATGCACTCCGGGTCTTTTCTTTTTACTTTGTTTTATATATATGGGAATATGAATCTTAGCCATTACTGATTGAGTGTATCAATAACCTTTTGAAGTTCCTCAATAGTTATAGTAGGTTCAAACATAATGTTGCCTTCCCAATAACCTAAAGGTTTATTTGGTTGAGATTTTTTAGTTACAGCAATGATTGGAATTTTAGAAAATCTTTCTTGTAATTGTTTTGATTGACTTTCTAAGTATGCGTATTGAACATTACACCCATTTAGCTTTTCTAATTTAATAGAATTCTTTTTATTCCAAGAAGCATTTATTTGTAGTACGTTGATATCGTAATCTTCAGAAGAGGATGGGGTTGCAGGAAAAGGAGTTGGCGCAACTAAAAATGCTGCGGCAATAATTAACAAGAAAGGTAATAAAGTTTTCATCTTTTCTTATTTTCATACAATCTAGTCTCAAGAATTTTTAAGGTTTCTTTTATTTCTTTTACATCTTCTTTCATTGCGTCCACATCTTGTTGTGTAAGCATAATGGTTTTTCTAACTACTTCATCTTTGTATTGATATTCTTGTTGAGAAATAACCGGTTCCGGTCTTTCCATAGCTAAAGCAATATCTGCTTTTAAACTAAAATATACACTTAAAATACTAATCAATACAAACCCTAAACCTGCGGCATCTTTAACCGTCAATCTTAACTGTGTATCTTTGTTTAACTCGTTCATTATCGTTTATAGATTTTTTCTTTACTTCATATTTAAATTCGATATCTAACAAATAAGAATTTGATTGTGTGAATTCCATTCAACAAAGTTAAGTAAAATAAAATTATTTATTTATTTAAAAATCTAAGGAGTACAGTTAGTAAAATTAGGTTTTGGTAAGGTCCAAGATGATGCACCGTCACTAAAATCAACACAATTAGTTACATTGTTTACTGCCCAACCACTTAAGTCTTGATTGAACGCAGTCGCATCTTCAAACATTTCCCTCATATTAGTTGCGCTGCTCACATCCCAACCACTTATGTCTTGATTAAAAACAGGGTTCTTTTCAAACATAGATTGCATATTATTCGCATTACCTACATCCCAAGAACTTATATCTTGATTGAATGTCATACTACTACCCCTGAACATACTATCTAGCCTGTTAGCAGAACTCACATCCCAACCTGAGATATCTACATTAAAAGAGTTGGCACCAAAAAACATCTGATGAAACTCAAGTCCATTTGAAACATCCCAACCACTTATGTCTGCATCAAACAGAATAGCTCCATTAAACATAGTTGCAAAATCATCTACATTGCTTACATCCCAACTACTTAAGTCTTGGTCGAAAGCCTGACAATTACTAAACATTGCAGCCATATCATCTACATTGCTTACATCCCAAGAACTTATGTCTGAATTAAAAACCAAACATCCGTTAAACATTCCATTCATTCTAATAGCACTACTTGTATCCCATGAACTTAAATCGGGGTCAAAGCTTGTACAGAATCCAAACATTCCATTCATCTGCGTCATGCTACTCACATCCCAAGCTGAAAGGTCTCCGTTGAAATTAAACCTTCCATTAAAAGCAAGAGTGGCAGTAGTCACTTGACTAACATCCCAATCTTGAATTTTCCCATAAGGGAATAGGTCGAAATTTCCGTTAACGTCTTGCGCTAATATATCGTTTATTGCTGTTTGAAAAGTTGCATCTGTTAAGGGCACAGGAGGATTAGGACTAGGTTGTCCTGATTTGTTTTGTAAAAAACCTATGCCGGATGCTATGCCAATTCCTGTTGGCATATTACCATAGTGCTATTATATCCGATGCAGTTGTACCGGTATTAAAAACCTGAATACAATTTACAGGAATGAATGAGCCGCCACTAACTCCAACAAATGTTACATCGTCACCACCTGCTGTTAGTACTCTCAAGTCACCTGCTGTTCCTACATATAATACAGCACCATTGTTGTCTCCACCATATATTTGGTAAGTATCATTAAGTCCAAAAATCTGAACATTTAATAAAAGTTCTTCTTTTCCTACTCCTGTAATGATAGCTGTTTTACCATTACCTGCTGTGGTATTCTGTATAACCATACCTTTAGTAAGACCTATCTGTCTAAGGTCAGTAACATTTTGGTCTTTTATACCCGGTGGGACAGCTGATATTCCTGAAATTGTACCGCTACCATCCTTTACCATTATTTGAGGTATAGGACCTGAGTCACTTGGTACAACCGGATAAGCTCTGCTTGTATTTAACTTTTGATATGCCATATTATACTACTTCTTGTAAAAGGATTGATGCTTCTACTTCTTCTCCTGTGTTTCCGAATCCTGAACTCGCAACTGCTGTAACCTGAATTGCACTTCCTGAAGGAATGTCCAAGTTTAATGTAGTTGCATCTTCAAAGAATCCCGGTGCTACACCTGAGCTTCCGTCCCATTCTGTTACGAATGCACCTACTTGAGTCCAACTTGCAGCGTCAGTCATATTAGTTCCTAACTCAGCTTTATACACATTGAATGTTATTGTTGAACTTCCTCTTGCAGTTTGATAATCTAAAGTAGAACCCCATTGAGCTCCAAATCCTTTTATCTTTGCTTCGAAAGGTACAACTAAAAATGGGAAGTGGTCTCCTGCGGTATTTTGTTCTACACCCCAATCTATACTACTTCCTCCTAAAATATCTGCACCTCCACCTGAGGCACCGAAGTTTACATATGTACCATTTGCCATAACTACTGCCGGAGTTTGGAAGTCGTCAGGAAAAGTATACACATCTCTTTTTGCATTTAGAGAAGCTGAACCTAAGTTTGCTGTTGGGACTGAGGGAGCTACTCCATGAAATTTTGTTCCGTTTGGTATTGCCATTTTCTTAAAATTATAAAATTATTTATTTCTGTTATAAGGGAAAATCCTATTTAGAGAATCTCTCCTAGCACCACATCCACAATCGCTATTGGTAGCGGCAGCGACTTTATCTACTACCCTTTTGATTCCGGTGGCTTTTGTAAACTTCTCCACCGTATCTCCAAATCCCCTAGACATTGTTCTTGGTTTCATTCAACAAAGATAAACAATTTATTTTATTGATTTTTATCCTCTTCTGTTTTAACCCCAAAGTCTGTTGTAGGGTCTACAGTAGGAACCGTATAAGGTTTTAAAGTTTTATCTACTTGTGGCATTTGCTTATTGTTTAATCATTAATATTCCTGCTGCATTTAAAGGAGCTGCACCTGTACCATCTGTTTGATACATTTGTCCTGCTGTTAACCCTGCTGTACCTGCTGCTGCATCATCTGCATGTGCAGGAAGACTATTTGTAAAGGTTATACCTCCTGCTGTGGTGATTGGCATATCCGCAGTATTTTTTATAAAGTGAGCTTCAGTTGTATTACCGCCCACTACAAATCCATCTGCATCATGATAAATACCTGCGTATTGATTTATTGTACCTGTATAAGTTGCTTCAAGGTCAGCATTAAGAAATATCTGACGGAAGCTTTCTACTACTGAAACATTATTATCTATATCCCATTCATAGTAATGACCATATAAATAATTGATAGCTAAGTTATCTGTTAGTAGTTGTATTTTGTTTTTGTTGGCTACCCAAAAATTAGAACCGGCTGCCGGTGGCACTCCTGTTCCTGCATCTGAAATCATATCGTTGCTTAAGCCATAGAAATTTACAGGAGGATACAAGTTTCCATCATCAGCTACTCTGATTCGTGGAGTACATGCATCTCCTAATATAAAGAAAGCATTGGATGCTCCTCTAAATGAAAGTCTGTTTTGTTGACTTGCGAGTACAGTTGCTGTTTCTGACTCAGGTGTACGAATATCCCAATTGTTAAACATCTGATATCCATATCCTCCAATTCCAACTGAACCTTTTGTGTTAATTGAATTTATCCAATTAAACATTCCACCTGTGTCTACTCCATCATAATCAAACTCTTGTAAGAAAGTAATCTTAGTGTTATCATTATTAATAGGAGGAAGACCCGGTAGGGTATCATATGTTTCAGGATAGTTAATGGAAAGCTTTGTAAATGAAGTAGAAATCTCTCCCATATCGGCAGCTATCACATTGCTGTTTAAAAGCCTAGACTTTTTAAGATTAGTACTTACATTAGGTCCTACGAAATGACCCTTAAATCCCTTGGGTATCCTTGCCATAGTTTTATTTTTTACACATACATTGAGCAACAGGACATTCGTTTACATCAATAATTAATTTTGATATTAACCAATTCCATTTGCAACAAAGTTTGCACCAAGTCTTTTGAATCCAAAGACCTAGCTTCACTAATAATTTACCCATTACTTTTTGATTAAAGAACTTAAATGACCTTTAACGCTTGAAGGATAATGCTTGTCCTCTTTCATCGAATGATTACCTGAGTATGCATGTCCTGTCATTTTTTTAGCCATTCCTTTACTTTCATCTCTTCTGTCTTTTAATGACTGCTTGTGAGCACCTTTGTGCTTACTACCTAAAGACTCATCTAGTCTGTCGTTATAACCTTGTTTCATAATATTGATTTTTATTTTTTAAATATTCTATCTGTGATACGATTAACTCTGTCTGTTAATCTTTTTACTTTTCTCTTTTTACCTTTGTCCATTGCGTTATCAATCTTCCCTATAGTCTTTAAAACTCTTGCGCCTTTTTTACCAAGCTGTGCTTGGTTTTGTTTTTTAAGTTCTCTGTTATCTTTTCTTCTTTGCTTACGAGTTCTTGGGTCGCTTAACTCATCAATGTCTCTATTCTTGAAAGGCATGGAATAATCTTTACTCATATCTATTTCTTTTTAGTGCTGCAGCCAAAGTTCTTAGCAAAGTTTGCCATTTTAACTACACTTGGTTTATATTTCTTTTTTTGCTTCATTACTGTGGAAGCAGCCGCACAAACTGATTTACCCGGCATATTCTTTTTTGCCCAAGCAGTAAACTTACCTTCGTTTGATTCTTTTATATCTATGAATCCTTTCTTTGCCATAATTAATTTCCTTGTTGTATTGGTGGGTTATCATTAAATACTCTTCTTAAAATGACAACGTTCTCGTATCCTGCATTATCAGTTATAGTTCCTGTTGGGTCTATTGTAACTGACGACAACTTTATTGCATCTCCTCCTTGAACATTTGTAATTTTAGCCGAATCTAATAACACTCCCGTTGTTGCTCCTGTTACGACAACGTAATTGTTATTGGTAGTAACTTGAGCATAGTAATTATTACCAAATATTTCCACATCTCCCTCTCCAATCAAATCTCCATTCGCATCTCTACTCCAAGTAAAAGTTATACCTGTGTCATTATAAAGTTCCTCTACGAACCAAGGACCCGGATTTGTTGACGAATAGTATCCAATGTATGTTTGAACTGCTCCACTCGGTGCGGATGATAATACCGTCTGAGTTATATCAGCCATTGTTACTGATTCTACATTAGAGTTTAACAATTGTGATTTTCTATTCGTAGTATCTACATCTGCAGATACGGTATGTATTCTTTGGTCACTTGGAATTATTGACATAATTAATCTTTTTATTTATACAAATATACTAATATTTTCCTTGTCTATTTTTTGGAGAAGACTTCGTGCTTCCTCCTTTACCTGCCCATAGTTTCTTGCAGGACCAATATCTTGCAGTTAACTTTGATTTAGCAGTTCCACATTTATGTCTTGCTCTAAAAGATTTTCGAGCTGCCGCACTATAGTTATGTCCATAACCTTTAGCACCAAAGTGAATTAGTTTTTCCTTGCCATTCTCACAAGCCTTAACCATTCTCTTCTTCCCTGCTCTATCAGATGCAACTACTCTGTTGCATTTCATTTTACTTTTATCTGCCATAATTCTATTGGTAAACTCTTATTTCTATAGGAGCTCCTTCTAATAAATCATCACCTAAAGCTGTTGTGTCATCTTGAGTTGTAACTACGACTTGACTAGGTGAAGCAACTTTAGCTTTTGGAGGTAGACCATCTGAAACAGGACTGCCATAGTTAAGCCATATCTGAACCTTTAGTGCTTGGGAAAATGCAGCATTAGCTGATGTCAATGTATACGTTCCGGGTGATGTTCTTCCCCATTTAAATAGAGGGTCTAACTCATTGTTGAGTACTACTGCTGTTGGGTCACCACCACCTTGCTGAGTAATAAGTGCTGAATATGTTTTGTAGGCTCCTATACCTAATGCATTCCCCACACCACTTATCTCAATGTTTTTAGTAGCATCATTATCTGACTTGTCAGTTATTATTATTAAATCGTCTGCTTCCGGAGTTACGATTGGATACGAACCTGTATTGCTTATCTTTCCCATAGTTTATCTTTTAGTATATTTTTTAGTTACCCTACCTGCTCTAGTATTTGCTACTACTGTTTTACCTTTACGTCCTCCGGCTTTTTTCTTACGAGCTGTCTTTGCTCTTTCTGCCTTGGTCATAGATTTAGCTTTAGCTAATGGCAAACATCTATCAGGGTTCTTTTTATTTTTACTTGTACCACAAGCTCCTTTAATAGAACCATCAAGTCCTATACGGACCCACTTCTCTTCTCGCCACTTCTTAAGCTCTCCCACTCTTAATACGTTTTCTCCATTCCATAGCTAGGGTTGTTCTTCTTAGAACCGCCCATTAACTTCTGAAGTGAATCTGCTTGTGCTTTTCCTATTGCATTGTATGGAAAAGTCTTTGTCATCTTTTTGCCTGTATCAGGACAAGTATATTTTACTGTTGGCATAACTTTATTTTTATTTGTTAATATTTATCTTCCTTTTAATTTTACTTTTCTTTTTTTCTTAATAATAGTTTTCACTATATATTGATTTCCGTTCTTGTATGTTTTTTGTTCCTTTACATTATCTTTAGGAGCATCTTGTATAGCTCCTGCAGGATTATTACTTCTACTCTTAATAAGAGTATCTGTCTCTATATTAAATTTAGGATAAACGCTTGTAGCTTCTTTAGCATAAGCCTTCATACATTTTTTTTTGGCACTTCCTTTTAATCCTTCACAAGCCATAATTTTATTTTTTCTTTTTTAGTGATTTCAACATTCTGTCAATTTTTGCAGCCTGACCTTTATGCATGGCTGAAGCTTTTTTTAATTCACTAGAAATTTGTTTTAATTTTTTAGCATCCATAATTATTTCTTTTTACTTGCTGTTACTTTACTTTCACCTTTTGTTACTGTTACATCTGTATCAGTCACATCAACTTGCATAGGGTCATCTTCTTTATCAGACAACTCTTTAATCAAGCTTTTAATTATTTCTAACTCAGGCTTCTCTTCTTTTTCTTTTGCTCCAACTATATGTTGTAGTATTCCTATTAGAGCCATAGCTGCAGTAGATACTAAACCTATAACTGCAGTCAATGCACCACCTTCTAAAAATTGAGAACTAATAACTCCTATCACTACTAAGATAGTTATATAGTTAATAGCGTTCTTACCTAAATGCTTAGAAGCAATTTCTTTAGCTGTACTATTCGCATGTATCTTATCTATCTCTATCTGCGCTTCAACTTCTTGAGTTGATTTTTCTTTTGTGCTCATCTATTTCTTTTTACTGCCCTTAGCGTAATTAGGGTCTTTACAATATTTACTTGCTGCCATATTCGCATACGCTGACGGATATGTATCAAATGTTCTCTTTGCCCAAGCTATTCCTGCAGGACAAATCTTATTTCCTTTTTTCTTTGTTCTTCCCTTTGCCATTATGCTTTTCTTGTTTGCTTAAATCCTTTTAACTGTTTAAGTTTTCCAAGACCCATCAATGTTATACTGTTGGTTTGTCTAGAGCCTTTATTAATATTCTCACTTACATTATTTGTATTATTAATAATATTCTCTGCTTGAGAATTTTTAACAGCCAAGTCAGCAATATCACGAAACGTTGCGAGTGATTTATTTATGTTTTGACTCATTGGACTTCCTCCTATATCTTTTACATCAGCGTCAGGAATTTTCGTGTCCTTTGTTAATTTGTTATCTTTGCTCATAATGCAAAGTTAATTAAATTAAATTTATTCGTGGATTCAGAAAATTACCTAAAGTATTGGAGAGTTGTTCGATACTATATAAAAAAGAAATATAAACTTACTACAGCAGAGCTTGAGGTTCTTTTGTTTTTAAAAAGTGAGGGACGTTTTTCTAGAGATGACTTTCAGAAATTTAATGAAGTCATTAGTTGGGACAAGAAACGTTTTGAAAAACTCAGACAGGATGGTTGGATAGAGAAGTTTAGAAACAGGGTAGGAAAAAACAAAGCACTATATCAACTCACTTATAAATCTAAAAGAGTTATTGCTTCAGTATACTCCAAACTAAATGGAGATGAAATACCTACTTCAATGTTTCAAAGTAAAAGTTATATGGATAAAGTATATAGAAATTTTATAGAACAACTACGACATCCCTCTGCTGAATAACCGTAATCTTTTTTCCTTCTATCAAAAGAGTATGTGCGTTTCTAAAGTCATAGTATATTTCTTCATCAGGATTAATTCCTTCTACTTCATTTCCTACTGAATAAACTTTTCCTTTATGATAACGTCTACGTTGAGCTTCCTCATTTGTAAGCAGTATGCCCGACTCAGTCTTTAACTCTTCCTCTATTGGTTCTACTAAAATATATTTACTTATTGGTCTCATACAACTTCTTGTTCCTGTTCGATTGTTTTATATATACGATATCCGTTTTCTTTTAATAACGTAATAGCGTCTTGTATCTTTTTCTCTTCACTTCTAAAGTGTTCGAAAATTTGGTTTGATATTGCCATAATTAATTTTTCTTTCTATGCATCGTAATGATTGCATTGGTTGATAATAATGTAACTGCTACGCTAACTGCATTTTGTAAAGCGGACCTTGTTACTTTCACCGGGTCTATAACTCCCATCTTTATTAAATCTCCCCACTCTTCATTCTTTACATCTAATCCCTCACCCCATTTTCGGTCAGGATTCTTTTCATACAAGTAAACGTCCATTCCTGCGTTACGCAGTATTTGAACTAACGGAGCTTGTAACGCATTTCCTAAAATTGCGTAAGCAATTTTTTTTGTTGAATTTTTGTCACACTCTTTAGACTTGTCTAAATATTCCTCGCCTATTGTAAACAATGACAATCCTCCACCGGGGAGTATGCCTTCTTCTAGAGCTGACTTAACTGCACATACTGCATCGTCAACTCTATCGTATAGTTCTTTTTGTTCGAGGTCTGTATTACCTCCAACATAGATTACTCCTATACCTCCTGTAAGGGAAGCGATTCTTTTTTCTATAAAGCTTCTCAGCTGTTTATCTTTAGCTGCACTATGTTGAACCCATAACTCTTCTACTCTTGTATCTACTGCATCTTGATTTTCTGTAGCATCATCCTTAATGATGATACTTGAGTCACGACCAACTATCACCTTGGAACAATGACCCAAGTCACCAAAGTTTATCAAGCTCAAATCATCTCCGGTTTCGCCACTAAAGTAAGTAGCTCCAACTGCAAGAGCAATGTCGTTCATAAGTTCATGTTGTCTATAACCAAAGTCAGGTGGTGCAATGTTTACAATCTTAAGACTGTTCTTCATTACATTCGCTGCCATTGTGTTAATGAATCCTTGAGAGCATGGAGCAATAATCAATAACTTCTTTTGTTCATTGATAATTGTTTTCAATACATTCTCAATTTGTAATATACTATTTATTTCGGTATCACATACAAGCACATGCACATCCTCATGTATACATTCGTCATGCTTATGGTTATTAATAAACAAGTGTGATGTCCACCCTCTATCTATCTTAATACCCTTTGTGCTTTCGTAATACGTCTCATGGGTTTTGGATTTCTCCACAGTCACTATCCCATCTTTACCAACTTGTTTGTATACATCAGCTATTTGTTTTCCAATCTTCTCATCGTTGTTGGCTGAGATAACTGCAACATCTTTTAATTTATTACCTGCTATCTTTTTACCTTTCTTGTGAAGCTGACTAATAATAGATTGAGATTCTTCCTGTAGTATTTTTAATACCTCAGTATTGTTGGTCTCCTCATCTATTAATTCCATACCGGCTTTGACTAAAGCTTCGGTAAGTACAATTGCTGTTGTCGTTCCATCTCCTGCTGAGGTTGCAGTCTTATCAGCTGCTTCCTTCATGATACGAACCGCTAGGTTCTCCACAGCGTCTAAAAGAAAAATAGACTTAGCCACAGTCACACCATCCTTGGTTACTGTGATTCCATGTGTATGTTCTTGAGATTCAATGAGGACTGTATTTCCTCGGGGACCCAATGTAGACTTTACTGCCTTAGCTATTTGTGTTATACCGCTAAGTAACTTTTCTCTACCATCGGAATCGAAGTGTAGTTGTTTTGGATTCATTTTAAATTTAATTAGATTATACTTAGCAAATATAAAAAAATAATTTTTAATATGAATATGTTGAGATGTCGACTTTTTATCTCCCTTACTCTCTCTCTCTTATTATACACATGAATATTTTATTTCCATATACGAGGCTTTAAACTTAACATAGTTAACATTTTATAATTAACATATTGATTATCAATTAGTTACAAAACTAAAGTCAACATAAAGTTAACATAAAGTCAACATAAGGATAACATATATAAAAAGAAAAGAGGCTACCAAGTGGTAACCTCTCTTTATATGGTTAGTCAAAACACTACTAAAAACTAACCTAACACAAACTACTCGCTATAGTCTATCTTTTAAATAAGTCAATGTTAGCTTGGGATAACTCATTACCCTCTGCTATCATTTGAACCTTTTCATATCTTTTTGCGGAAGCTCTCATTTGAGCTAACTTAGTAATTCCCATCTCAGGTGATGGTGCCATATTAATAAGTCTTCCGTCTTTTACTTCATAACCTTGCATTGAAGGTGGAATATTAAATCGTCTCATAGTATTATCTTTTGTTCACTTACAAAGATAGTAAAATTTTATTTAGATACTCAGGGCATTTAGGTTATATATAGCGACACGCAACCCGACCCCCTCAGGAAAACGATATTTTTTTTGTTTGACCTTGACATTTTCAAAATCGCAGGTCTGATTTTTTTGCCTTTTTTTTTATGGGGTACCCTACCCCCTCTGTTAGTTGTAGTATTTTCTCCCTGTATACGTTACACCACCATTCACCCCCTGTTGACCTCTGTCCTTCCCTCCGTTAGACCTTCCCCTAACCCACGCATGAACTGAACAAAAGTTTTAAAGAAGACCTTCCCTTCGTTAGTACCTGTATGAAGTCATTTGACCTAAAACAAAACTACATAATCTCACATAATTTAATTCATTGATAATCAGCGAGTTAAAAAGAAAATAACAAAATAATTAAAAAAAAGTTTGGTAGTTAAATATATTTAGACGAGATTTGTTAAAAATTTAATAATTATTTAAACATTTAAACACTTACAATTATGACACATTTAAACACAAACGCAGTAACTGATAACACAATCACAAACAAGGCACAAGAGCAATTCCTTCTTGAAGACATAGTAGAGAGAGATTTTGCTTTAGGACTGATAACTGAAGACGAGTACGAAGTAGAGATACAGAAAATCTACTATAGCTTTGCAGATTTATACGGATTTCCTGCGTAAATCAAACAGGGGTCTTTGACCCCTCTGTCCAAGGGAATGTCCCTTGCTGATGAGACGAAGAAGTCGAAACAGAAAATAATATATATATAAACACTACAATTATGAAATCAATTTTAAACTTTAACATCGTTGAAAAAGCAATCATGTTTACTCTAACGTCACTTGTGGCAGTAAGTTGGACAATGTTAGTCTTCCATATGTTAACAGAAGGAATTGTTGCATCCTCATTCGGTATTTACGGATAAATCAACAGAACCTGAGCAAGTTCTTAAACTGCTCCTGTCGTAAGGTGTGTGCCTTACCTGATGAAGCAAAAGCAGAAACAGAAACTTAAATTAAATCTTAAACAATGAGTAACACAAACGCAGTCGCAAAGAAAGTAAAAGCTACACTTCTTGAAGGACTTAAAAAAGATGGCTTACAATGGTTCAAACCATGGAAATCAGGATTAAATTTTCCTATCAATAACAAATCAGGTAGAGCATACCGAGGTTTTAATACTTTCATCTTGAACGCTGAGATGAAAGAGAAAGAGTACAAGTTTAACGAATGGGATACCTTCAAGAGCATATCATCAAGAGGTGGTAAGGTCAACAAAGGTGAGAAAGGAACAGACGTTTATTTTTGGTTAATATCTTATACTGCCATGGGTGGTTCAGGTAAATGGTACAGAACCAAAGCCGAATGTATGAAGAATGAAAATTGTACTGAAGCAGATATATTTACTAATTTCAATCTGAGATTCTACAGAGTTTGGAACATCGCACAATGTGAAGGTTTGTCTCCAAGAAGAATAGAAGACGAGACGAAAGTTGTACACGAGCCAATCGAAAGTTGCGAGAATATAGTATCTAACTATAAAAAGATAGCTAAGAAGTTGCAAATCGTTGAATTAGAGCAAGATAAAGCATACTATTCACCTTCGAAAGATAAGATAGTGATGCCACTAAGAAGTCAGTTTAGTAAATTAGATAAATTCTATCACACACTATTTCACGAAATGGTTCATTCAACAGGTCATGACTCAAGGTTAAATCGTGAAGGAGTTGCTACGGCAAATATGTTAAACAAGACCAAACATGATTATGCATTTGAAGAGTTAATTGCTGAGTCAGGTGCAATGATGTTGTCAGGTATGTCAGGAATTGAAACCAAAGACGAAGACAAGCAGAGTCAAGCGTATGTTAACGGATGGGTCAAAGCAGTAGAGAAAGCCAACGAGAAAGCAGTTGTATCTGCTCTAACGCAGTCAGCCAAGGCAGTTGACTACATCTTAGGAGAGTAATCTCCTGACCTTCAGGAATGGTTGCAAGGGGGTTCGATTCCCCCTCCTGAAACTAATTTAATTTAATATATATAACTATGAATGCAAAACGTTTAGGCAAGTTAGCCAAGAAAATTCAAAACATCATGTTGGTTGTGATACCATCGTATTTTATAATCAGGATACTTGTATCCGTAATCTTTGGAGTATGATATATATAATTAGCATGAAATCAATGTGGGGTAATTACAGGACGTTCCTAAAGGACTTCAATGATGAGCAACACATGAACAATTGGGTGAACCTTATGATTAGAAAAGGTCATAAGATTATAGGTGTACAACGTCAGTACATGAACATCGCAAAACATCGCAAGGAAATGCAGTTGGAACATAACCAAGCTAAAGCAAGGCGAATAAGAAAATATAATATATAACTGCGAAAAACACAGAAAAACTTGCATATGTCGAAATTTTGTCGTATGTTTGTCGAAATTCTGATTAAAAGTAGGAGCATGGTGCAAGTAGAGGGAGTTGAAAACCCTTGAAAATTGAAGTTCGAATCTTCATCCTACAACTAAGATTAAATATATATAACATGGAAAAAAAACACTACATCTTTGATTACCTCAGCACAGCTGACGGATACGAAATCGGTTGGCTACATGAGGACACACAAAAAAATATTAGCGACCCTGATTCAGAATTATTCTATGATAAATATGGGATGATGGAGTCTGCGAAAGAGTTAGTTCTTGAGGGTCATGAGTTTACTAACTATTGGTTAGATGAATCTGACATTGATGAATGGATTGAAGAGAGAGATAGATGCGAAACCTGTGAAGGAGAAGGCACTATCATCTGTCCAACTTATGATGACCCATACAACGAAGAACCTTGTATGGATTGTCAGGATGATGGTTCAGATTTAGCTTACGAATTATCAGTAGGCAAATAATATATATATAATACAGAACAGGTGCTACCTTGGTGGTCGGAGTGGTTTGTAAGATTTGACACATACGTTAGTTTAAAAACAGAGGTTCGAATCCTCGCCTGTTCTCTAATTTTTAAACACTACATATATGAAACAAATAGTTCACAATGATTATTCTTATTTGGATAAAATAGAATGGTCAGAAAACGTTCAGAATATGGTGGTTAGTTTTCACCATCTGACAGGAGACAGGATAGGTCAGAGAATTGATATTCCTGTTCAATTTAATCATGGCAAGATTTGGGATGCCTTAATCGAAAACAAAGTGTTTGTTGACAACGAGGAACTGAAAGCAAAAGTCCTCCACAGAACAGACCAAGCAGTTAAAAACAGAATCGCAAAGAAAGTCACGAACTACAACAATGGGGTAGATATATATAATGCCCTGACTAAACTTGAGGTAAAGGATAGACGTAAAGATAGATATACTGATGGCAGGTTTGATGGCAAGGTTGAGCCAAGCGAAATAATAAAGACAGACTACGAGAATTATCTATCTGATATTAACTTCAGCTTCAAGATTGATTGTGAGTATGATTACGATTACAGGAGGTATGAGGGTAGATATACATATAAGAACTCTTATGCTCATGAGTCTGTGACCTCTGAGTATTGTAATATTGAAATAAAATTTAATATTAAAAGTTCATGTGAAGGAACAGGTCTGTTTTATAAAGTGCCACACTTTACCTTAGACTTTGTTTTCACCAACAAATCGAATCAAGAAGACAAGATTGATTTGATTAGGAGTAGTGCTTTTGATAAGGTTTGGAAGAACGGAAAGCATCACACTAAAATGACATTTCAAAGCTACTACCTTCGTGACAACTCTCGTTATGTAAACCTAAATACATTTCTTGTTTACGCAAGAGAGAAATCACAAACCAATAAAGATATGTATAAGCGTGAGATAATGGAGACAACCAACAAAGACAAAGTGCAACAAGAGATTGCTGATAAGTATCCAAATGCAAATGTGTTTGTGAGAAGCTCCTACAAGAGAGACCTCACCCATCACGATGAATATTGGGGAAGGTATAGTAAGGATTGTATTTGTGTAGAGTTCAAAGACAAGAGCTATATATTATATTCAATTGCTGATGCTAAAAGAGGAGACCAAGAAATCATTGGGGTGTACGACTCAGAGTATAAAAAACCTGAGCAAGAGGAGTTAATAGAATTAATAACTAACAGAAACTAAATATATATAATTATGGGAAGATTTTATTACGGAGACATCGAAGGTAAATTTATGTTCGCAGTCCAACCAAGTGATGCAGGATGCAGATTTGGTGCAGAAGAAGACGAGCCATACGCAGTAGATTATTCATTAGACAGAGATAGCTATGACCATCTGTGCAAGGAATTAAAATCTATTGAAGATTCAGGTGCAGTCAAAAGAGTTAAGCATATGTTTGAATCACTTGAGAAAATAGAAAACAAAAGAAGCTATGGAGATGAGGATTGTGAGAAATATAAAGTAACTCCATTAGATTTATCGGAGTATGCTGATTGGATGTTGGGAACAAAGATGAAAAAGTTCTTTGACGAGAATCCTGACAGAGATACATTAAGTTTTAACGCAGAAATATAAAAACTATGAAAGCAACTATATTACACAGAAGTGTATACCACAAAACAACTGAAGTAGAAATTGAAATCCCTGACTCAGTCGATGAGTTCGAGGTGCAGGAGTACC
>Ga0098037_1000100_pt1 | contig 59296 bp, 41 predicted proteins | sample 5_EtaG_FD_75050 | JGI IMG/M metagenome (GOLD analysis project Ga0098037, IMG submission 75050) | Marine viral communities from the Subarctic Pacific Ocean - 5_ETSP_OMZ_AT15132 metaG | ecosystem: Environmental > Aquatic > Marine > Oceanic | place: Pacific Ocean | collected 2015-01-08 | reverse complement strand
GGTGGTGTAGGTTGGATCAAGACGGGCGAGCGGAAGCGAGTGAGGCGTATTCCTATACGCCGCAATGAGTTGGAGCGAAGCCCAACGCCGAGCCAGCCTATTGGACCCACCTGCATTTTCGGGGGGTGGTGTAGGTTGGATCAAGACGGGCGAGCGGAAGCGAGTGAGGCGTATTCCTATACGCCGCAATGAGTTGGAGCGAAGCCCAACGCCGAGCCAGCCTATACCACCCCCCGAAAACAAGCGAGCCCGGCCTTCTTGTGGAAGACCGGGCCGCTTCACCCAGAACCAATCATCACTGAGAGGTGATGCACCGACCTTGTTGCCGTATGTCCTCGTATGGCAGGTCGGTTACAGAGGTCATTTTACGACCCCACCAGTTTGGGGGATGTAGTCCATTGCGGGGTTCGAACGTAGTGCATTTCCGTACAATTTTTTTGGTTTAGGATTAAGTTCGCTGGCCGATAACGTTGATACAGCACAAGCCCTATCAACGCAATGCAGCCCAAGACTTCATCTAGCATCCTCATCGCCGGCGGCGCCGGATTCATCGGATCGCATCTGTGCGATCGATTCATCCGGGACGGCCACCACGTTACGTGCGTGGACAATCTGCTTACGGGCAGGCTGGAGAATGTCGACCATCTGGCGAAGCATCCCCGGTTCACGTTCATACATGCCGACATCTCCCGCACGACCGATTTCGGTAGCGGGTATGACGCAATACTGAATTTTGCGTGCCCGGCCTCCCCGATCGACTACCTGCAGTACCCATTGGAAACAATGGATGTCGGCTCGTTCGGAACGAGAAACCTGCTGGACCTGGCGCAACGCGAAGGTGCCCGGTTCCTTATGGCATCGACCAGTGAAGTGTATGGCGATCCGCTGGTACACCCGCAGAAGGAGTCGTACTGGGGAAATGTGAACCCGATTGGCCCCCGTAGTGTGTACGATGAGTCCAAGCGATTCTCGGAAGCCCTTGTGATGGCCTATCACCGCGAGCGCGGTGTGGACACACGCATCATCCGCATTTTCAATACGTACGGTCCACGCATGCGCTTGGATGATGGCCGGGTACTGCCCACCTTCATGCGTCAGGCTCTGTGCGGCGAGCCGCTGTCAATCTTCGGCGACGGAGAACAGACACGATCATTCTGCTACGTGGACGACTTGGCCGAAGGCATTGTCCGGTTGCTGCACTCGAAGGAGACAGACCCGGTGAACATGGGCAATCCCGACGAGGTCACCATCAGGACATTCGCGGAAGAAGTGGTCGCTCTCACAGGCAGCCGCTCAACGATCTCCTACCATCCCCTTCCCCAGGACGACCCCAAGATCCGCAAGCCGGACATTACCCGGGCCTTTTCGATCCTTGGATGGACCCCTTCGGTGTCCCGCGAGGATGGTCTGGCAAGAACACTGTCCTACTTCACAAACGAAGTTTCGCGCACAGGGCTCCTGCCAAAGCAGGCCGATGAACGTCCTTTGGGCCGTATGCGCGAACGCGGTGCCATACAGCGTCGTCAGCGAGCCCGCATCCATCATTCCCTTGATCCTCGTACGGTACGCGTTCGATGAGCGAAAAATCGTTCACATCCTCGACCAACCAGCGGCCCGAACGGCCATCCGCACCCGGTAGCGACCGGCGAACGGATGCTGACCGGGACTACCGCCCTGACCGGCGTGGACGCATTCCGCGTACCCGTCCGGCTCCGGATCCGGATTTGCTGGACTATCTGGCAACAGGTGAAGTGACGGTTGGACGTGAACGAGAGTCCAGCTCGTCGCAGCTACCTGTATGGAAGCCGGTCACGCCGGAGCCCGTGCGGCAACAAACCGGCGTCCGCGTCCAGGAGCCAGCCCAACGGCCATCAGTCCCACTGTTTCCGAATGGAAACGTCGACATTGCTCCGACGGAGTCCATTCCGGCCATTCTGAAACGACGTGCGGGCAGCATTGTGGCACTCACCTTGTTTGGTTGGATGCTCGTTGCCGCCTATGTCTCGTTCGTGGCACCCATGTTCGAGTCCACGACCACACTGCTCGTGGATACCCGCGGTTTCAGGGATGAAGTCGAAGACCTGCCGCGTATGTCCGCGGAATCGAGCTCATTCGGCGCCCAAAAAATTGCCAACCACGCCCTTCTTCTCGAGTCATCGCTCGAATTGGCCGACGCAACAGCCACCAGACTCCTGAATGCCCGCAGTGCCGGCACGTTCACGGGGCAGTTCACGTTGTTTGAGGATGTGCCTGAGTCCGAACTGAAAACAACGATTGTCCGGCGATTGCGGGAGGATTATGTGACCATTCTGCCGCAGCCCAGCGATGACGATGAGCCCGACGCCATCACCATCAGTGTGAAGAGCACGGACAAGCAGGAAGCAGCGTTCATTGCCAACACGTTTGCCCGGGAATACATCAATTCGGTGGAATCGGCCATCAACCGCCATTTCAGTGAAGCGCTTGCCTACTATTCGGAGCGGCTTGACGAACAATCGGTCGTACTCGGAGCACTGGATACGCGCATGGAAGCGTTCGTCCGGACCGATGGCAGCGTGATGTTCGAGGAAGAGGCGACCCAGCTTATCCGTCAGATTGCAGCCCTCAGAAGCGATCTGGACAATGCCGGTGTTGCCATCCGTCAGCACGAAGCCAAGTTGGAATCCTACGACAAGGAGCTGTCCGAAATGGCCCCGCAGTTGAAAGCCGAGCGCGTGGCAACGGGGCTCCAGGAAGAGATTGATCAAACCAACAGCCGCATAGCGGAGCTTGAACTCGAGGCTGAGCGATTCTACACACGCAACCCGGACCTTCGGGCGAACCCCGCTGCCAGTTCGGATCTGGTCAAGATCCTTGAGGAAGCGTCCTCATTGCGCATTCGCGCCGAGGAATTGTCGGTCCAGTACGTGGACGAAATCGTGTCGGTCGGCGGTGTAGACCTCCGTTCGCACAACGGGTCCATTTCGTACATGGCTCAGCTCCGCCGCAGTCTGGCCGAGGAACGGATTGCCTTGAGCGGTGCTCGCGCCCGCGAAAAAGCGTTGGAAGCACGCCTTGGAGAATATGAGCAGCGCCGCCGCGCCATGCCAGCCCAGTCTGTGGACCTGAAGCAACTTCAGCGGGAACGTGACGAAGCATATTCGTCCTATACCGACCTGGAAGCGAAGCTGCGTGGCGTCCGCGATGCAGAGAGCTCCAGACGCATGTTCGCCCAGATCGTAACACCGGCTCTTCCCGCCCGTGATCCCGTACGGAGCCCGCTGACGATTGGCCTGCTGGGTTGTGTATTGACCGTCATGTTGTCTTTTGGAGCCGGATATGGCCTGGACCGCATTGACCCTCGCATCCAGTCTGACGTTCAACTCCAAGCCTTGGGACATACGGCTGCATCGTTCATACCGCCGCTACCGTCTTCCTTCATGGACCTCTTCCGCTCGACGAGCCGCAAGCCGTTCGGAGAACGCCGTGTGGCCGCGGAAATCCACTCCCTGGTCGATGCATCGACCCCGATGGCACGCGCAGTGCGTCGTCTGCAACTCCGCATGCAGGACAAGCAGACCATCGTGGTGACCAGTGCGGAATCGGGAGCCGGCAAAAGCACGCTGGCAACCAACCTGGCTGTGGCCAGTGCCCAGTCTGGGCGCCGTACCGTGCTGATAGATGCCGACGTGTATCATCCATCTGTCATTCGACTGCTTGGGCTTGGTGACCAGTCTGAATTTGACCTCACTTCGTGCACGTTTACAGACGGCCGGCATGTGGAATCGTTCTCGGACCAGCTTCCGAACCTGTATGCGGTAGCGCTTACCGGCCCTGCAGACGGCACCTCGGAATTTCTGCTGTCCACGCATTTCATCCCGTTCCTGGAACGACTCCGAAATTCATTCGAGGTCATCATCATGGATGCCCCGCCAGCGCTGGTAAGCTCGGACGCCCTCCGACTTGCCCAGCACGCGGACGCGACCATCATGGTTGTCCGTGCCGGACAGTCCCGCAGCGAGTCCGTTGAGTCGACCATTTCCGACATCCATGATGCCAATGGATCCGGCGCTACGGTTGTAATGACTGCGTTTGAACCTTCTCGGCTCCGCGTACCCCAGTATGGCGGGAGCAAGGCCTGAGGGTCCTATGCTCCGAAACCATGCATACCGAGCCGTGCAGTCCGTCCGATCGTTCAATGGTCCCGTCTGGGCCTTGGTTGACCAGGGGTGGATAAGCCTGCTGAATTTTGCAACGATCGTGTTGCTTGCCCGTCACTTCCCTGATGACACGTTCGGGGCGTTCATTCTTGCGTATACCGTGCTGCTGGTGGTAACGGCCATGCAACACGCCGGTATTACACAAGCGCACCACAACCTGATTGCGCGTGGCACCGCTCAGTATGCCCGCTTCCTGACTGGATCGGTCATCGTAACACAATCCATGATTTCCGCAGGTGCAAGCATCCTCGTGTTGCTTGCCGCCGGAGCGTTCCAGTTGGCAGGACAACCGGCTGCTGCAGGTCTTGCCGTTACGCTTGCCATCGCCATGCCATTCTGGCTCGGTCAGGACATGGTCCGCAGGCTTCTCTATAGCGAACGTCGTACCGGTGCCGCTTTCATCAACGATGTCGTTTCGTATGGAGGGCAGTTGCTCGGCATCTTATGGCTCGTCAGTGCAACGGCGCCTTGGTCCATGGGTCCGGGCAGTCCACTGCTCTTTCTTGGGCTGTCCTCCCTCCTCGCCTGCCTACTCGGGGCCTGGCAACTTCGCCACAGCATGAGCTTCGGGCATATCCGTGCGCGGAGACACATGGTCATTGTGCGCCAAATAGCACGTTTCGGTTCATGGATGAGCGCTGCGGAGTTCATGAAGTGGGCCGGTCGGCATGGCTCCACATGGCTCGTCACCCTGGTGGGCGGCGTTTCTCTTCTGGGCCCATTCCGCGCCATTCTACATCTCGTCAACATCCTGAATCCTCTCAAGCTGGCTGCCTTTGCGTACCTGCCCACACACGCAGCCGCCATACATGAACGGCAAGGCGACGCCGCACTGCGCCGCTGGTTGTTGAGCCGTACCGCCCTCGTCGGTGTACCCTATGCCCTGCTGGCATCGGGCGTTCTTGTATTCGGGGACGAGCTGATTTCCCTGTTCTACGGGACCCGGTTTGCAGACGTGCCCGCCATGACCATCCTGGCACTTGGCGTCGGTAGCCACGCCGTGCATTTCGGCCGATCCATGGTCCAGATGGGTCTTGTCGCACAACAACGTACGCGCCTGGTCCTCAGCGAAAGCATTCTGTCCATTGTCATCATGGGCACTATCGGGCTGGCACTGTTGATGGCATGGTCCCTGCCAGGTATTCTCCTCGGCGAAATCATCACGGCTGGATTACTACTGGCGTTCAATGCATGGTTCTTCGTCAGGAGAACGCGGCCGGAACCCATGGGTGACACCGATGTCGCAGGAGGCCAAGGTGTCGTTCCCGGTCACGAAGCCCTCGTAGTCATCCGTAAACAGGAAGGGACCGTCTGTAAGCGGCACTTCCAGCCTGAACATGCGGCAACCGAGTTCGACCGCCTGACACGCATTCACACGGGCCTGATGCACATGGTCCGGACGGACCGCGCACCCGTGAGGGTCCGTGTTCCACGTCCGATTTCGCTCGATGCCCCCACGGGGGCATTCACCATGTCCTACGAGCCCGGATTGCCGGTGCAGTTTGCCTTGGAGCGCGGTGACGCGGCTTCATACCGGGATATTGGCCGTAGCATGGCCGAAGGCGTTAATGACGTACATGCTATCGAGGCGGATGTGCTGCCGGACTTTGGCCCTCATAACGTGTTGTGGGACAAGGATACGGGTGGCATCACACTCATTGACTTCGGTCCCGGTCAATCCGGCGACGTACCCATGGACGAGCCCGATCAGATGCTGGCCCACATTGCCATCCGTCTGGCGCATCCCCGGCGGTTGTTTCGCCTGGGCATGTGGGAACGCTACATGGAGCTCCTGGCGGGTGCGCTTTCCATACCCGGTCCGGACGTTCGCTTGCGCCGGGAACGAGCCCTTGAAAAGGTCCTGTATGACAGTTCACTCGGTCCCCTCGTCCGACGGGTCTGGATGCGGCTGGTTGCGCCTGCTGTTCTGGCACGGATTGTCCGGAGTCTGCCATGACAACCATGACCTCCTCACAGATTCCCTATCGCACGGTACGCTGGTTCATACCCGTGCTGTCCGTCCTGCTGCTGGGGTATGCCATTGCCGGCAGGGGCTTCGCCTACCTTGGTGCATCGCCCCTGTTCGTCGGTGAGGCCGCGTTGGCACTGGGCCTACTGGCGCTCCTGTCGGCCGGATCCACCCGCACGCTCTTGGCGCGTCCGCTTCCGATGATCCTGGCTGTGTTCATGGTGTGGAGTGCCCTCTCCACCATACCGCATCTGACGACGTACCGGGTCGCGGCACTGCGCGATGCTGCGTTCTGGGGTTATGCCCTGTTTGCATTCATTGTGGCAGGCCTCATTGTTCGGTGGCCCGACCTGCTGAGAGAATGGCTGGTGCGATACCGGACGTTTGCCCTCGTATTCACGGCCGTCGCCTGGCTTGCCTTCATCATCGCCGAGCAATACGGAGGCCTGTTCAACGTGCCCGGTTCGGGTGTTGAATTCTTTTCTGCAAAAGGTGGCGACCTGCTCGTCCACATGGCCGGTGCCGCCGCATTCACGCTCATCGGGTTTTCCGACCGACCGAAATGGGTCTACGCTTTCCTCGCACTGGACGTAGTCGTAATCATGGTTTCGAACAGAGGTGGCATGGTGGCATTCGCGTTCGCCATGCTCGTTTTGGTGGTTGTCCAGCCTCCGAAAATGCGCCTGTTGCCGTTTGTGTACGGAGGCGTTGTCGTCATGCTGACGCTCATCCTGGTCGATCCCCGTATTCAGATAGATGACCGGCGTACCATCTCACTGGACCAGTTCAAGGAGAACCTGGTATCGGTTGTGGGAAACTCCGGCACCTCCCAGCTCGAGAACACCAAGACATGGCGACTGACGTGGTGGAGCGATATCGTCGAGTACACGGTCTTCGGACCGTACTTCATGTTCGGCAAGGGCTACGGCATAAACCTGGCAACGGACGATGGCTTCCAGGTCAATGAAGACGAATCGCTTCGGTCCCCGCACAATGCCACCATGACCGTACTGGCCCGCAGCGGCGTTCCCGGTGTTGCGCTTTGGCTCTTGTTGCTGGTCACATGGTATGTCACGCTGTTCCGCAACCTGCTCCACGCACGGCACAGGAAACGCTACACGTGGGTCAGCATCCACGCATTCCTCATGGCCTATGTCATGGCCTTCCTGGTGAACGCCTCGTTTGACGTGTTCCTGGAGGGTCCCATGGGCGGCATCTGGTTCTGGTGCCTGATGGGCCTCGGTATGGCCGTAGCGGAACTGTACCGGACCCAGCCCGACCTGTTCATCGATGCACTTGAAGGGGCCTCCTCATGATCCCGGACTCCCGATATATCCTCGGCATGCGTGTCGATGCCCGTTCGTACGAAGACGTAGCCACGCGTGTAGCGGATTGGGCCGACGAAGGCGATGCCCGGTATGTTTGCGTAGCGAACGTTCACATGACCATGGAAACGGTTGATGACACGGCGTTCCGGGATATTGTGAATGATGCAGACCTTGTCACGAGCGACGGCATGCCACTTGTATGGGCTCTGAGGCTCCTCGGCGTGGAGCATGCACAGCGCGTCTACGGCCCGACCCTCGTGCTGCATGTGTGCGCTGAAGCCGAGAAACGCGGTCTTCCCATTGCACTTTATGGCGGGACAGACGAACGGCTGGCATCCTTCAGACAATTCCTGGCCAAGAACTATCCTGCGTTGGATGTTGTGTGCGCCATTGCTCCTCCGTTTCGTCCCCTTACGCCCGAGGAGGACCGTTCCCACACCGAGCTGCTGAACGCCTCAGGCGCACGGATCACGTTTGTTGGCATTGGCTGTCCCAAACAGGAACGCTGGATGGCAGCGCACAAGGATCGCCTGAACTCAGTCATGCTGGGTGTCGGTGCTGCCTTTGATTTCCATTCCGGGACCGTGCGCCAAGCACCCGCATTCCTGCAGGCCGTGGGGATGGAATGGGCGTTCCGTCTTGCCATGGAGCCCCGTCGTCTCTGGAAACGGTATTTCCGTCACAACCCGCGATTCGTGATCGGATTCATGCGCCAATTGATGGCATGAACGTACTCATCGTACATAACGCGTACCGCGAGCCCGGTGGAGAAGACACCGCCGTAAGGACCGATGCAGCCATGCTGCGCGAAGCTGGCCACTCGGTCGATGAATGGATTGTACATAACCGGGATGTGGATACATCACAGCCCATTCACCTTGCCCGGAACACGGTCTGGAATACTGACACCGAACGCGAAGCCCGCGCTCGGGTGAGCGCCGGGACATTCGATGTCGTCCACGTACACAATACATTGCCCATCCTGTCGCCCTCCGTTTTCGGTGCATTCCGTTCCGGAGGAGCTGCCGTGGTGCACTCCCTGCACAATTACCGGATGGTATGCCCGGCAGGCACACTGTTCCGCGACGGAAAGGTCTGCACCGACTGTACCGGGACGTTGTTCAGGACACCATCCGTACGGCACGCCTGCTATCGCGAGAGCCGGTCGGCCTCGGCGGTGACCAGCGCCATGCTGGCCTTCCACGACCTGCGCCGAACGTGGTCGCGGGATGTGGATGCCTTCATAGCGGTCTCCCCGTTTGTCCGGACAACGCTCGCATCGTCCGCGATTCCACTGGATCGTATCCACGTTCGTCCCAACAGCTTGGCAGACATGCCACCTGCCGGCGACGGCTCCGGCGGGCATGTGCTGTATGCTGGTCGCTTGGTAGCCGAAAAGGGCTTGCTGGACATTCTGGAGGCATGGAAGCACATGCCCGCCAATGTCCGACTCATGGTGGCCGGAGACGGTCCACTTCGACTCCAGGTGGAGCAAGCTGCATCGACCCAACCCAATATTGTGTTCCGGGGACAACTCTCACGTGCCGACCTCCTGCAGGCCATGGGATCGGCCCTGCTGACCGTTGTCCCTTCCAGGTGGCACGAGCCGTTCGGACTGGTCGCCATCGAAAGTCTGGCCACAGGAACACCTGTCATGGTCAGAAATGTGGGTGGTCTGGGCGATTTGGTGGATGGTACACCCGGCGTGACGCCGCTTCCGGATCCGGAATCCGACCCGATGGCCTTCGCAGACAGTATCAGACAAGCCGCGAAGCAACCGGCCAGCCGGGATGCGATCAGGAATCATGCGCTTTCAACCTGGTCTGCGGAAGACAGCCTTGACAGACTCCTCGAAATCTATGCGTTGGCCACCACACATAGGAACGCGGCATGAGGCTCTGTACTGCATTGCTCACCCTGGGGCTGGCATTCGGATGGATGTCCGGCGCGGCCATGGCACAGCGCACCTTCCATGTGTCGCAGCTACACCCGGCTTCCTCGGACAACTCAGAGGGCAGTGCGGATGTACCCTGGGCCACCTTGGCTCGTGCAATGGTCGAAGGACAACTGCATGCCGGTGACACGCTCGTGGTCCATGCCGGGACGTACCGGGAAGCCATCCGGCCACTGGCGGGTGGCTCTGCATTGTCCCGTCTCGTCATCCGGGCAGATGAACCTGGAACCGTCATCGTGTCAGGCGCCGACGTGCTGCCTGCTTCCTGGTTCCACGAGGAAGACGGCCTCTGGATACTGGAAGGAGTCAAACCCCTGACGGCAAGGACCGACCGGAAGGGTGGCTACCTCGATGTCCTGTTTGTAAATGGTGTCCGCTACGAGCAACTGGAACCGAGCGCTCGGCTGCTGCCCGGGATGTACGCCTTCCAGGTCCGTGAATCCAGGAACGTGCTCGTCATCATGCCGCCGGACAGTTTGCGTGGCCACTTACCGGACGCCGTGTTGGAACGATCGCGCCGCGCCTACCTGTTTGCTCCGCATGCACCGACCGGTGTCGATCCATGCATGTGGGACGATGGTCCGGGGTCGTTCGATGTATCCGGTATCATCTTCGAAAAGGCCGCCAACGACTTGCAGCAAGGCGCCGTGTGTGCCGGAAGTCGGAATTCGGTGTTCGCGGATATCGAAGTTCGCAATACAGCATCCGTCGGCATGTTTGTGGGCGGAAGCAACCACGAAGTCAGACATTCCAGATTCCTGAGCAACGGCCAATCCGGGTTGAACGGACGCTGTACGTCATGCCGCATTGTGGCCAATGCATCGACCGGAAACAACTGGAAGCATGTGAGCCCTCTGTGGGAAGCGGGCGGCGGAAAGTGGACGAAGACGTTCGACACGCTGTTCCTTGCCCATCGTGCCACAGACAACGAAGGCCCCGGTCTTTGGCTGGATGAGACCAATGCAGGGAACGTGATTGACAGCGCCTATGTGTCCGGAAATCTGCTGGCGGGCGTCCTCCTTGAGCTTGGGACCACGAACACCATCGTACGGAACAGCACCGTCCGTGCCACACGGCGATTCGAATGGTCGGGTGCGGGTATACTCGTTCAGGCAGCGGCCGATAACACCATTGAACACAACCTTGTGGAATACAATGACGGCGCTGGCATATGGCTTCGAAGTGATGACCGGGATCGGGACGGTGGAAGTTCCATCCGGTTCAATACGCTTCGAAACAATGTCCTACAACCGGGAAACGACTTTTCCGAGATCTCCATCGTGGCCGATGTCACGGATGAATTCGTCTCGGTCACGCTGTCAGACAACTCGTTCCTCGGCACGGGCGCTCCGTGGTTCTTCTTCCGGGTCCGCGACGTCGACGTGCGGTGGTCCGGCTCCGATGAGACCATGTTTGAGACAATCAAACAGCAATTGGGACCTGAAACCGGCCAATGACCTCTGTTCAGTCTTTGGCACGATTCTAGACATACCATGAGTACACCCAGAACAACAACGTCCCCGATGCAACTCCTCGTACGCAACCGCCCAGCGAGAAAAGGCTCTCCCAATGAGTGCCTGGTCCAGAACGTGGAGGTATCCGATCACGTGATCACCGAAAGCATCCGCGCACACAGTTCCAGGGGACACCATGTGTCTGCGCTGACGTTCGAATACCGCAGAATCTACAATACCGTTGCCCTCGCATTGGGCGACATTTTCGCGTTGACGGCTGCCCTGTACATCACCGGGGCATTGCGTTACGCCCTGCTTGGCGAGCCTCTCTACCAATGGTGGCTGCAACTCATTGTACCCGTTTGGCTTGGCGCATCGTTCATGGCACGCCTCTATCCCGGATGGGGACTCGGCGCCGTGGAAGAACTGCGGCGACAAACGCTGGCACTGACGGCCGTCTTTGCATTCTCAGCCCTTGCATTGTTTTGGATGAAGCTTGGAGAGGAAACGAGCCGCTTTGCCGTGACGACCAGTTTCATGCTGAGCCTGATCCTCGTGCCCGGTATTCGACGGGTCGTCAAGTACGCACTGGTCCGGATGGGCCAGTATGGATTGCCGACGGTCGTCTACGGTGCGGGCCCCGCGGGGCGACAGCTCGTCAAGGCGCTGGAAGAGGAACGGGGTCTCGGATACAAGGCCATTGCATTCCTGGATGACCATCCGGCATACTGGGGCGCCCACCTCAAGGGCATTCCCGTTCTTGGGGACACCAATCTTGTCCTGCCCGACGCACAGGTTGCCATCCTGGCCATGCCCGATGCTGAGCCCGAATTTCGCCGCCACCTGTTGGACGGACCCTTGTCCTACTACAGGAACGTCATCATTCTGCCGGACCTCAATGAACTGCCAACGCTCTGGGTCGGTACCATTGACATGGGCGGCATCCTGGGACTCAAGATTTCGCTCAACCTGGCGGATCCGATTTCCAGATTCCTAAAGCGCTCGTTCGATGCAACGGCAACTATCCTGTCTGCGCCCTTCTGGGCCCCCCTGGTGGCCGTTATTTCAGGCCTCATCTGGTTGGAAGATCGGAAGAACCCGTTCTTCCTGCAGACCCGAATCGGACGGGACGGAGAGGTGTTCCAGACATGGAAGTTCAGAACCATGGTACCTGACGCCGATGCGGCCTTGCAGCGTGCTCTCGATGCCGACCCGGCCCTGCGAGCAGAGTGGGAAAAGGACTTCAAACTGCGTCATGACCCTCGCATTACACGGATTGGTCGTTTCCTGAGGCGACTCTCCCTGGACGAAATTCCTCAGCTTATCAACGTCCTTGGTGGCACCATGTCCCTGGTGGGACCGCGCCCGCTTCCGGAATACCATGATCAGGAATTGGGCAGCCATGTGCAGCACCTGCGGCGGCGCGTCCGACCGGGCATGACCGGCCTGTGGCAGGTGTCGGGACGCTCGGATATCGGAACCGACGGTATGGAGCAGTATGATTCGTACTACGTCCGGAACTGGTCCATCTGGCTCGATATTGTCATTATTGTCCGGACATTCAGGGCGGTAGTCAAGTCCTCGGGAGCCTACTGAGGTTAAGATTGGCGTGAGAGGGACGAAACCGGATACGAACCATTCGGCTTTGCCCCATCCTCATGCGCCATTTTATTGCATTCTGTACGTTCCTGATGCTGAGCATCACGGGTATCGCGTCCTTGCACGGTCAGGCCCAGGTGCCACCGAACATGGGACTCAATCCGGATAGACTGCTCTCACAGTACGTGCATGACATCTGGAACGAGGACCAGGGTGTCCCCCAGAGTACAATCGAGTCCATTGTCCAAACCCAGGATGGATTCATCTGGATCGGCACACAGCGTGGTCTGGTCCGCTTCGATGGGCAGTCCTTCAACACGTTCGACTACGTCAATACCGATGCCATCAGGGGAGGCAACAAGGTCCAGGCGTTACATGTGGACATGGATGGCTCGCTCTGGATCGGGTTATCCACGGGTCTTGCCATCTACAATGACGGTGTCTTCACGAATGTAGCCGACTCGCTTGACCTCAACCTCTCCTCCATCACGGATATCGAGGGGGATCCAACCGGCGGCATCTGGATTGCCACAGCTCGGGACGGCCTGTTTGTTGCGCGCGACGGACGCATAGACAAGGTCGACACCGCATTGGATCTTGAACAGACCCCTATTACCGCCATCCTACCGAACCAGGACGGCTCCGTGTGGCTCGGCACTGAAAAAGGGCTGTACCTGGAACGCAACGGAACAGTCCGACCATTCGGTATTGACCACGGGCTTGGGGATACCAATGTTACCACACTGTACAAAGACCGAACCGGAGCCGTCTGGGTCGGTTCGTTCGATGGAATTCATGTTTTCAGAGGAGAAAGCTGGATTGACCCACCCGTTGCACGACTGAAAACGCTTCGTGCCGAACAGTTTCTGGAAGACGTCTGGGGATCCGTGTGGATTGCCACAGCGACGCAGGGACTGTTCCGACTTACCGGTACTCGTCTGGAACAGCTGGAGCAGTCCGGCGGCCTCACTCACAACCAGGTCGAGTCACTCTTCCAGGACCGCGAGGGAAGTCTGTGGATCGGAACCAATGGCGGTGGTCTGAACCGGCTGCGCGATGGCAAATTCTTTACGCTGTCCATGAAGGAAGGCTTACCCTCGGACATGATTTTCACCGTCTTCGAGGACTCCCGGGGGGCCATGTGGTTCGGAACGGAATCGAATGGAGTCATCCGCAAGACCGGGGTCACCATCGACGTTTTCAGCACCGCCGACGGCCTGACAACAGCCGAGTCGTCCTCGTTTGCGGAAACGCCCGATGGGACCATCTGGATTGCCACGTACGGCGGCGGCCTGCACTCCTACCGGAATGGAAAATTTTCCCGTGTCGAGGGATTGACGAATGACTTCATTGCCGCACTGTACGCAGACCGCGAAGGATCGCTCTGGGTGGGCACCAACGATGGACTCTTCCACATTACCCACGACGGTCACATTCGTCACTACACGACGGAAGACGGACTCTTCAATCATTATATCACAGCCATCAAGCAGGACCAGGACGGAACGCTCTGGGTTGGAAACTGGGAAGGTGGCCTGCATAAGCTGGTGGGAGACCGTTTCACGCACCTGGATACAATCCACGGCCTACCTGGCGACACGCCAGTAATGGACATCCTCATTGACAGCGAGAACACCCTGTGGGCAGCCACGTACGGACGCGGTCTTGTTCGCATTCGCGACGACCAAGCCCGGATATTCACACTGCAGGACGGGCTATACGACGAACTCATATACGTCGTGCTCGAAGCTGACGACGGGTCGCTATGGATGACCTGTGACAATGGCATTTTCAGGATCGACAAAAGCGATTTTGATGCCTTGGACCGTGGTGAACTGGATCAGTTGACCGCTTCCATATTCACCAAGTCCGATGGCCTTCGCAGCAAGGAAATGAACGGTGGCCTGCAGCCGGCAGGCTGGAAATCCCGGGACGGGCGGTTGTGGTTTCCATCCATCAAGGGTGTGGCCATGATCGATCCTCTGCGTGTTCCACGGAATGAAATGCCCCCGCCCGTTGAGATTACACGATTCATGGTAAACGGCACCGAGCGTGCCTTTACCGATGGCATCGTGTTTGACCCGGGAGTTGAGCGGATTGAGTTCTCCTTTGCAGCACTGAGCTTCCTGTCACCAGAACAGAACGAATACGAATATCAGCTCTTTGGCTATGACGATGAGCCAACCAGGCTGTCGTTCGATCCGGAAGTCGGCAGTGTGCCCCCCGCCATTGCGGTGTATACAAACTTGCCGAACGGCGAGTATACGTTCCAGGTACGCGCCAGCAACAATGACGGCGTATGGAACAGGATCGGGGCACAGCAGACGTTTTCGATCCGCCCACATTTCACGGCAACCATGTGGTTCCGGATCCTTGTTGGCCTGAGTGCCCTCGGTCTCCTCATTGGCGCGTGGCGACTGAGGACCCTGCAGATGGAACGACGACAGCGCGCCCTGGAGCAGGAACGCGACAAAGCACGGGAGGCGAACAGGTTCAAAACCCTTATTCTCGACAACCTGAACCATGAATTCCGGACGCCACTCACGGGAATCCTCGGATATGCAGATCTTCTCAGACAGGACATGTCGGGCGAACAGGAGGAGTTCCTGGGCTACATCAAGTCCAACGGGAAGCGGCTCTTGAGCACGCTGGACTCGTTGCTGGAACTGGCGCGGGTGCAGAACGAGAGCCATGACTTTGAGCGTGATCGCTTCGACCTCAATGACCTCGCCCGGGATGTCCTCGAGCATTATGACGGTGAGGCTTCCCTGAATGGAATGGAGCTGACGTCGGAGCTCCCGCCGCACCCTGTGAACGTCATCCTGCCGGGACATGCCTTCCAGTATGTTCTGTCAGCTCTGCTGTCAAACGCGCTGAAGTTCAACCGGGGAACGAGCATCCACGTTACACTCCGCGTCCGGGATGACCGGAATGTGGAAGTGCTTGTCATTGACCAGGGGCCTGGCATTCCGGGTGACGCATGGGAGGATATCTTCCTGCCGTTCAAGCAGTTGTCCGAAGGATTGACGCGCTCCCACGAAGGCACAGGAGTCGGTCTGACCATTGCGCGCCACCTGATGAGGACCATGGATGGCGAACTGGGGATACTGGAAAGTTCGAAGAGCGGAACAACCATGCAAATGCTGGTTCCCGTCGCTCACGTACCTGGATCGGCACCGCTCTGGAAGCAGCGCACTGACCGGAGTCCCACACCGTCGACGCGATCGGAAAAGGAACTTGCATCGGAAGTCGGATCATGAGCATCCGGTCTGCGTTGTGACGGCATCATCACGCCACACCCTGACAGGTATATGCAGTCTGAATCGACTCCCCAGAGCCTCTTCCAGCGCATTGACTGGACGAATCTCCTCTTTCTCGGCGGGTACCATCTTGCCCTGATCATCCTCCTCCCCATCTACCTTTTGGACGGTATGCCGTCCTGGGAACTCGTGCTGGGTTCATGGGCATTATGGACGCTGTCCTTGATGGCCATCACGACGGGCTACCACAGGCTGTATGCCCATAGGACGTTCAAGACCCATCGCGCCATAGAGAGCGTGCTTCTGTTCTTCGGCACGTTGGCTGTTCAGGGGTCCGTACTGCAGTGGTCATCGGATCACCGGATGCACCATAAGCACGTGGATACGGACGATGATCCCTACAATGCCGAAAAGGGTTTTTGGCATTCCCATATGCTCTGGATGTTGACAGGGTCGCGCATTGTCCGTGACCGCTGGGTCCACGACCTCCTCAAGGACAAGGTGCTCGTATTCCAGCACAAATATTTCGCCCTGCTCATGGTCGCTGCGAACGCAATCGCGGTTGGCGTCCTGTGGGCCATTTCCGGCGACCTTTTTGGCGCTTTCGTGATCGGCTTCCTGTTGCGGTTGTTCCTTGTGCACCATTGTACCTGGTTCATCAACTCGTTGGCCCACATGTGGGGCTCCAAGCCGTACTCGACCGAACATTCGGCCGTCAACAATTTCATCCTCTCTGTTCTGACGTTCGGCGAAGGCTACCACAATTACCACCACACGTTCGCAGGTGATTACCGTAACGGCATCCGGTGGTACCAGTTCGACCCTCCCAAGTACGTCATTTGGGTGTTGAACAAGCTTGGCTTGGCGAAGGACCTGAAGCAGGTCAACCATCTGACCATCAAGCGAAAACTCATCCATGCAGATCGTGACATGCTCCTGGAGCATATCCGCTCGCTTGGCCAGGCGCACCACGATGCGCTTGCCGCCCGGGTCGAGGAAATGTCCGCCTCGCTTACAGCGAAGTACACGTCACTGAAAACGGTCTCGGATTCGTATCAGCAGGCAAAGCGCCGGAAGGACGAGGAAATGCAGCACCTTCGTGAGAACATGCATGAGCTTAAAAAGTCCATCAATCACGAAATGAATGAGTGGAAGCGGTTCATGAACGAGACGCTCGCCATGCAGCCCTCTCTTCAGCCTGCCTGAACCGGCCGGTCCTCGTGGGTAGACCAAAGAACGGCACGCACGTTGTCGTCAAGGAACATGCGCTTCCAGCAGCGGACGTACGTCTGCAGCTGTCCAGTGTATCGTTCTGCTAGTACACTCGATGGTACTGCATCGGTCTTGTAATCGACCAGCGTCCATTCATGGCCGGTCCGGAATGCCAGATCGGCTGTACCCGAAATGACATCGAAAACCGGCCCCTGGATGCCGGTCGTGAAGGAGACTTCTGCCAGGACATCGTCAGCGTCCAACAGCTGCGTCCAGATGTTTCCTGTCAGGAAACCCTTCATGCAGGCCAGTACGGCGTCTATATCGGCCGCGACGGGCTGTACGGCACCGGCGGAGCGCAGTGATTGCCGCGCCCACTCCCGGAGCCCCTGTTCGTCGGGCACCGACTCCCTCCCGTTGACCAGGCGTTCAAATGCCTCATGGACGGCGGTTCCGAACACCTTGCCTCCCAGTTTTCCGGGTTGCCTGCGCCTCTGCCCTTCTTCCCTGTCGACTACCGGATGTTCGTGGTCTACATCGCTCGGTCGCACCACACGGAACGTGGGCCGGGCAAGCCGCTCCAGCGTGTTCCGACCGGGTCGTTCATCTTCGGGTATATCAGGGCCGGGGGTGTTCGGCGCTTCATCCGATGTCATCCCACCTGATTCCGATTGATGCACAACGTCCACGACCGCAGCACCCGCGCGTTCGAGGGCCGGTCCCAGGATATCCCAGGAGCCCTGACTGCCACCGTCACGCGTCGTGACGACGAGCGCCTTTCTTGCCCGCGTGCACGCTACGTACAATAGCCGGATGCGCTCGGATGCCTCAAATGCCCTCTCCTTCACGGACCACTTCGACCACCGGGAAGGGGCGAACATGAGCTGCTTCCTGAATCCACCATCGTCCAGGATGGGCAGGACGACCTGGGCACCGTTATGATCGGAAAAAGTGTGTGACTCAACCGTACGGGCGATTTCCCGGCCTGGATCGGCCAAGAAAACAACATCGGCTTCCAACCCTTTCGCTTGATGGACCGTCATGATCCTGACGCTTCCTCCTTCTGACATCTGGACCGCGTGCAGACTCATGTCCAGTTCCCCAGTACGGTATTTCTCCAGTTCCCGGGCGCACTCAATCCAGTCCCACGATTCTTCCTGACGTTGACGAAACAGCGCCAGTATCCGAAGAAACACGCCAACGTCCACGGCAGCGGATGGCCGGTCCTCCAGGAGCTTCCACCACCCCCACTCGGCAGCCAAGGCGCTCAGGGCAGCGTGCGGAGCATGACAGTCCAGCAGCTCCCTGCATCGAGCCAGGAGCCTGAAGCCGTTCACGATCGATGCCGGTGCCGCCACCGGGGGCGTGGCTCCCCAGTCGAAACGACCACCAGCTTGACGGTGGGCCAGAAGGTCTGCATGGGATACGCCCACGAACAGGGATGTGAGGGCAGCTACTCAGGGCAGCTCATTATCGGGGACCAGCAGTGCGTCCAGCAGCGCCGACAAGGCAGCAAGAACTTCCGTTCCGCCCTTCACGCTTCCACCGGAAACCGTCACCGGAATACCATGGCGCGACAACTCTGCCACATACACCGGTATGCGGCTGTTGCGACGTACAAGGATCAGGATGTCACCAGACGCTTTGTGCGGCATGTAACGATCCCGAATCAGGGAGCTGATGGCCCTGGCTTCGTGCCGCACCTCATCCACCGCCTTCAGCGTGGACGGGACCTGCATCCACGTCAGAATATCCTGGTTTGCCGGGTCCTTGCCGGCATAGGCCACCAGGTCTTCGTACGGGGCCTGCTCCTCCCCGGCATCGAACAATGGCCGCAGGGTCGTATTTACCCATTCGCAGAGGGCCGCGGACGAACGGAAATTGGTTGTCAGCGACAGTGAACGGCCGTCCTGAGCCAGAATGGCTCGTTCACAGCGGGCGAATACGTGGAAGTCGGCTCTCCTGAAGCGATAGATCGATTGCTTGTCATCCCCGACAAACAGCAACCGCCCCGGCATGAGCGGACTGCGAGCCCAATCGGTCAGGTCCGGACGGGTCGAAGCCAGATAGAACAACATCCGGGCCTGCGTGGGATCGGTATCCTGGAATTCGTCAACCAGAATACGCCGTGCGGACTGTTGTGCGGATAGGCGTGCTTCCTCGGATGTCCCGAGCAATTCGGCCGCGAGGCGCAGCAAATCGGCGTACGTGAGCAATCCCGACCGGCGGCGATGGTGATCGTAGGCGTCAATGGCGGTCGACAGCACGCGTACAGCCTCGGCGTGGACATACGCCTCCCATTCCACCAGTACCGGCTTTATACCCGACTCAATGAGATCCAGCGCAACGAGCGGCACCTCGTCATGGTCCTGCCCGTCCCGCACGGCCTTCATGACCGATGTCGGAGCCGACCAATGCTTCAGGGTGATGTCCAGTTTCAACGCCGTCCCTCTCGTCGCATCCCCTTTGACCATGCCGGTGAACAACGACAGGTAGGCGGCGCGGTCGCTGGCCGTGTCCAGCGACCGCGCCGCCGCCATGACACGCATTTGTTCGAGCGCTTTCTGTACCCCGTCCGGACCCGTACCCGTCGGTGTCAGGCCCGAGAACAACTCCCGGATCCGGTCCGCCGCATCCATGGCAGCTGTGAAATCGGGTGGATCGGATACGTCATCGGCATAGGCAATCCAGTTCGAATCGTCTGCCATCCTGCCAAACAGGTCCATGAGCATGGCATTCGAACAGCCCGCTTCCCTGAGGACTCGCATGCCTTCGTCCGCCTCCCGGCTGGACAGGAAGGTCGACCAGAACCGCTGCCGCAGCACCTTTTCTTCAACGTCTTCGATCTGCCTGAAGTCTGGCGGCACGCCCACGGCCCACGGTGTCTGCCGGAGCAGGCGTGCACAAAATGAGTGGATGGTTCCGACGAACACATCATCGGCCCGGCCCAGTGCGTCGGACAGGCGGGACTTGAGAACGGGATCGTCGGCATTCTTTGCGGCCGCATCCAGCACGTGGTACAGCCGCCCCCGCATCTCTGCAGCAGCCTTCTTCGTAAACGTGATGGCGACAATCCGCGCCGGATCCTCTCCGTGTTCAATCAGGGCCACGATGCGGCTGACGAGAGCTGTCGTCTTTCCGGATCCCGCACCCGCCCGGACAATCATGTTGTGATCGAAGTCCGTGCGGATGGCATCCCGCGCCGATTGGTCTGTTGGAAGCATGGTCATGGGCTCCACCACCATCCGGGACTGTGGGCAGCGTACAAAGCATCCGCATCGTCTTTTCCCTGAAGCTCACCGGCCCGGAGCGCGAGATCGCCACATGCGATTGCCACCGGGCAATAGCGGCATGCATCGGATCCGGCAGCTTGCGGATACCATCCATCCCGGACACGCGCTGCAAGTCCCGACAGCAGATCGTCCAGCTCACCCGACGTTGGTACCTGCATGTCCACGCGCGTGCCCCACTCCTTCAGGCTCAGGAACAGGTATCCGGACCGGGACACCGGCCCTCCCTCAAGCCGTTGTCTCACAACCGGATATATGGCCCACTGCAACTTACGCTGGAGCTTCGACAGCGCACTGGCCGTATAGGACGAGGATCGACCCGTCTTGAAATCCACGACGCGTTCGGCACCATCCGGACCGCGATCTATCCGGTCAATGCGACCGGAAAGCTGCCATGCTCCCATGGGCACATCCGAAAACGGCCACTCGGCCGCGACTGCCTCGAAAGACTCCGATTCGGATGCATCGATCGCCAACACCATGCCCACCATGGCCCGTAGTTCCTGGCGCGCAGCCTGCAGTGCGAATGGCCCTGGCGGCGGCGAGAGCCTGGAATGCGCATCCAGCCGCTCATCCAGTGCTTCGAACAGTACAGCTTTCCGGACCTCCTCGCTGCCGGTCACTTCCAACGACATGCGGAGCAGTTCATGGACAATGCCCCCCCTTTCGGCCGCCGTCAACCACTCCGTGCGCTCTTCCGTGGAGCGTACCTTCAACACATCCATCAGGAAATAACGGTGCGGACATTCGGAAAGACGCTCAATGGACGATGGCGAACCCTGAAGCAGACCGGCTGTCGCCCCGTTCAACTGCGCTCCCACCAGTCCATCATGCGGTGTCCATTCCGCGGACGACCGGGCAAGGCGCGCCTGCGTGGCCTGCTTCAGTATATCATGAAACCCGTGCTCCAATTGCAATCCGTCAAGTCCCGGGCGCGGGCCCGATGTTTCCAGGACGGACCGTCCCGTCAGGGCCACGAGGGCTGGGTGCGGAAACAGGACGCGGCCATCGTCCAGATCCTGGCGAGGCGCTGTGACCACGAGGCGCATTGTGCGACGCCTGATTCTGCCCAATACGTCCGTCATGGATGCCGCCGCGGGAACGTCTCTGCGCGCAAGTCCATCAACAAGCATGTCGGGCAATCCATCCAGGTCGTCGGCACGGGCCGGAGTCTGCGCGCTATCGTCGAGACCCATGACATAGGTGACCGGCCTTAGAGTGGACGATGCAGCGGCCAGGGGCACGACCAGAACGGCTCCGGGTACATCGGCATTTCCGGTATCCCGTGACGATTCAAGGAATGCCAACAACCACTCGGCGACCTCGCCAGCGGGCATGCAGACCGAGGGTCCCAATCCGAACAGCGAACGACCGGCGGCGGACGATGCAAGGACATCGGTATCCACCTGACATACGTCCACTGCATGTCGCCACAGGGCATCCGGAGTCATGGTTGTGGCTTCCATCACGGAACGGTGGCGCTCCAAAAACGAGACAAGTGCGTGCAGGGCCTCTGCCGGAATATGCGCCCGTCCGGCGGCCTCCGTCAGTACCACGACATGGGAGGCATTGGTCGCCAGCGACACCGGGACCGGAAATGCCGCCAGCAATGCCAGCATGGCGCTCCGGTTGCCCGGTACACATCCCAAGAGTACGAGCCGTCGCAGGGCGTCCTGGTCTCCCCCGCTGCGTACCCATTGCAGGAAGGCCCGCATTTGGCGCCCGGCCTGTGTGGAGGCGCCATTGCGCCCGTTCAGAAAAGCCACCGGCAATCCGTATCGGATGGACGCCGCCTCGAACTCGGCCTCATAGCGACCATCCCGTGCCACGGCTATCTGGATCTGATCCAGCGGAACGCCTGACGTCAGCACGTCTCCCATGACGCGGGCAACTTCGTCCGTGGGGTCCGCGCCTACGAGTACGTCTCCTGGAAGATGCTCTCCAGTAGGTCCAGCGACGGACAATGGAGTAGCCCCCACTTCCACATGGACGGGAATACCCCCTGCGAGGGACTCCCGAAGGCGCATTTCATCGATCTCCCAATGCGTGTCCGCCAACCACATGATGACCGTGGGCTGACGTTTTTCCAGGAAGTGGGGCGCCAACCGAATGGCCTCGCGCACCATGCCTGGTGCATCCGAAGCATCCATTTCCGACAGGAATCGTTCGTATGCCTCCAGCAGGTTGGCCACGACGGGGTCCCTGCCGTCGGCTCGCCACTTTTCCGGCGAAATGGCGCGCCGCCGCAAGGCCATGATGAGCCGCACTGCCACATCGGGAGAACCCGCCAACATGTGGTTGGGAGGCCAGTCCATGTCGCGCATGAGCCAGGCGACGACCGCCCGGACGGCCGAGTGGTCCCATTCAACCGGGGCTCCGGTGCCCGCCCCTGTTCGCACTATGAGACGTGCCAAAGACGCCGGAGTGACCGCTTCGACGTTCATGAGCGATACGCCGCAGCGCGCAAGTCCGACCCGAAGCTCCCGGGCCTCGGCAGCCGTCGGCGCAATGAGTATCTTGAGGGCCGTCAGACGCTTCCCCGATCTGAGTGCTCGGTCAATTTCGTCGACCAGGTCCGGGCGGTATGGAAATGGAAGTTCTATGTGGACGACCTTCGGGTCAGGAGACAGACAAGATGAGCAAAGTCATGATAGCGTTCGATGTCGAAACGACCGGCAAGAACCCGGATACGGATCAGATCGTGGAAATATCCATGGTTTTATACCATGCTGGCAAGGAAGAGCCATTTCATTCCCTCGTTAAACCGGACGTTCCCATTTCCAAGGGAGCCGAGGCCGTACACGGGATTTCCATGGATGACGTCAAGGATGCACCCACATTCCGGGAAATAGCGCCTCGTATCAAGAAATTCCTGGATGATTCCCTCGTCCTGGTGGGTTACAACGTACGCTTCGACATACGATGTGTGGAAGCGGAATTTGCCCGTATTGGTGAACCCCTTGACCTGTCGGACAAGTTGGTCGTCGATCCGTTCAGGATTTGGCAGGCCAAGGAGCCACGGTCGCTGACCGATGCCTATCGGCGCTTTGTCGGTGGTGAGCTGGAGGATGCCCACAGCGCGGAGGCGGACGTCCAGGCGGCTGTCAACGTACTGCGAGGCATGCGCCGGACGTTCAATCTGGAAGAAGCCACATGGGAAGAACTGGCGGCACTGACAAACCCCGACAAGGACACCTGGATAGGCCCCACCAACCACATGGTTTGGAGCGCCGGAGAGGTGGTCATGGGATTCGGAAAGTATGCCGGGCGTCCCCTGCTGGAAGTTGCGTCACGGGACAAGGGCTATCTGGACTGGGTCCAACGGGCGGATTTCCCCCGTCACGTGGGCAATCTATGCAAGGGAGCACTGGCCGGTCTCTCGGAAGAAGCGTTCGTAGCCAAAATAGTGGCCAGTTTCGGCCCACCTCCGGAACGGGAAAAGGGTATTTCTCCGTCTCCTGGCTGAGTCCATTTGTGACTCTGCCCGTGAAATGCGATCCTTCTCCGGAATCAATCTTCTTACTGCCATGGACTATGCACCGGACCTCCTCGCTGTTCTTGTAGCTTCGCTCGTACCCATGTTTGTCGGCGCCCTCTGGTACGGTCCCGTATTCGGCAAGCTCTGGATGGAATTGGTAGGCAAAACCGAAGAGGAACTGAAAGCCCAGTTCAACCCCGTCAAATCCTACGGCGTCACATTCGTGGTCGGTTTCATTGCTGCGTACACGCTGGCGCACGTCCTGAATGCATGGGACGTGGCGTTCGGCGCCACAGGATGGGCCTACGGGATGCAGGGTGCCTTCTGGTGCTGGATCGGATTCGTGGTCTGGGTCACGTGGCAGCAGGTCGCATTCGAGGACAAGCCCGTCAAGCTGTGGATCCTCAACATCATGTACAACCTGGCAACACTGCTCGGCATGGGCGCCATCCTGGGCGTGTGGCGATGACAAAACCTGTTCTGAGCACACCCGATCAGGTGGAAAGCGTCCGGAACCGTGCCAAGCTGACTGGATGGATCCAAGGCGGAGCCGTGACGGCGGCCGGCTTCATTGCATGGAATCTCATAGGCTGGATTCCGGTTGTTGCCTTGCTCGGAGTTGTTGGCTTCAGTGCGTACAAACTGGTCCGTCGTCGTCGCGACTAGAAAGCTGTAAACCGAGCCAATCCGTCAACTCGTCGAATACAGTGCCAACTCGCGCTGCACGCTTTCAAGATGCCCAGCGAGCTGAACGACATCCTGACGTATACGTGCATCGTCCATGCCACTCTCGATCGAGAATTGCACCTTTCGGCACAATTCAGTGATGGCAACCGCACCCAGCATCTGTACGGTCGGGATGAGTTTATGCACAATGAACTGAACGGCCTCCCAATCACCTGTCTGCGCTGACTCCAGGAGCGCGTCTCGGGACGGTGGCAGTTGATCCGACATGATCTGCACGACGCGGATCCTTAGAGTCTCATTGTCCCCATAATTTTCTTCGAAGAACGACCAGTCCAGCAGTGGCCCATCGGAATTTCCGGTGTCAAAACGACTCTCCAGCGCCTGCATGATACTGGCATGCAGGTGTTGAGGATCAAATGGCTTCATTACGAAATCATTCATTCCACACTCCAATGCCATATTCCGTTGCTCCTGGAGTGCGAATGCAGTCAACGCAATGACGGGCAAGTCCGATGAAGTCAGCCCAAGTTGATTCCGTAGGGCCCTGGTCGTCTCGTATCCATCCATGTCCGGCATCTGGATATCCATGAGCACGAGTGAAAAGGACTGCTGAGCCAGAAGTGAGAGTGCCTCCCGCCCCCCGGACGCAAGCGTCACATCCGCCCCCCAAGACGATAATATCTCACGTGCCACCAACTGATTGACCTCGTTATCCTCCACCACAAGGATCTTGACAGGAGGCAACTTCAGGCTCAAGGAATCTGAAAATGATGCCCTGGGAGACGGGGGTGTTTGTGGCAGCGGAATCCGAATCCGGAACTCGGAACCCTCCCCCTCGACCGATTGCACATCGACCTGTCCATTCATCATCGAAACCAGGTGTTGGACGATGGGCAGACCCAGTCCCGTGCCACCGTACCTCCTCGCTGTTTCTGACTCCGCTTGCGCAAATGGCTCGAACACATGAGCCAACCGCTCCGACGGAATGCCGATTCCGGTGTCCGATACCGTAATGGAGATTTCCTCTTCGTTCTCTACGCGCACGTGCAAGCGAACGTGACCGTCATCGGTGAACTTCACCGCGTTGGAAACCAGGTTGGATACGATCTGATTGACACGAAGAGGATCCCCAAGGACCCAACAAGGAGCGTCAGGGAACGTCTCTACGAGCACTTCCAATCCTTTCGGTCTCGCGTCGTATCGCGCCCGACCAGCTACTTCTTCCACCAGTTCCCTCACGTCGAAAGGAATGCGCTCGAGACTCAGCGAACCCGCATCGATCTTCTGGAAGTCCAACACATTGTTTATCAACCCCATCAGTCCATTCGACGACCGCCGGATGTCTCTCAGATATGTCTGTTGTTTCGGGTCCAACTCAGTCTGACCCAGCAGGTGCGTAATGCCGATGACGGCGTTCAACGGCGTCCTTATTTCGTGGCTCATTGCCGCGAGAAAATTTGCCTTGGAAGTTGACGATTCCTCTGCAAGTCGTCTCGCCTCCTCCGTTGCCGTTTTGGCGGCACGCTCGACCGAAATATCGCGTACAAACGCTGTGTACCGGATGCCGTCCGAAGCCTGGATGCTGGTAAGTGCCAACTCAACAGGGAATTCGTGCCCTTGTGCATGCTTCGCCTCCATCTCCACCCGCCTCCCGATCAGCGTGGATGCACCTCCTGCCTGCAAGCGCTTGAGGGCTTGCCTGTGCCCTGTCACATAGCGATCGGGGATGATGAGCTCGGCAAGATCGCAACCGAGCGCATCCGCTTGAGAGATCCCGAACATGGCTTCGGCTGCCGGATTGAATGCCACAACTTCCGAGTCGGCCTTGATGGATATGATGGCGTCCAACGCATTTGTCAGAATGGATGCCTTCTCCTCCTCGGATTGCGCCACGGCAAACTGTGCCTGCTTCAGTACGGATATGTTTCTGGCAATCGCCTGGAATCCGGGACCGTTGGTATCACCGGAAATCAGCTGCAGGCTCTGCCCCATCCACTTCACATGCCCATCCCGGGTCAAAATCCGGAATTCGAGATACGTCGCCTCTCGTTGATGCCGGTATTGGTCACGATAGAATGCCGATACCCGCCCCTTGTCTCCTTCAATTACGAGGTCGACGAACGACATGGACAAAAGCTCTGACTCGGAATATCCCGTTTCCCGCATGGCGACGGGATTGACGTATGTAAATCGACCTCGCACATCAGATCGGAAAATGATGTCAGAAGCATTCTCGACCAATTGGGCAAAGAGATTACGACTGACCACAATCTCATCCAGGTCACGCATGTGGACAATGCGTGCGGCAGCCAGGGACGCTATGGTACTCATGATGGATTCGTGGGAATCCGTATAGAACGCCTTCCGGGAATGCTCTGAATCAACCACGCCAATACATCGACCATCATAGATCATGGGCACCGCCAATTCGGACAGTCGTGACTCATCATCAACAATGTATCTGGCGTCGCTTTCCGTATCAGGTACATTCTGGAGTGCCTGGCTTTCGGCTGCCGCACCGACCACACCGGAACCAAATGGAATTCTGATCGGGTTGAGCACCAGACCCGGGCGGGGATTCTTTGGCCCGTGCGATGCTACCTGCTCAAGCATGCGTTCGTCCGCACGTGCCAGGTACACGACACAATCCTCAAAACCGAGACGACCAATCGCCTGTTTTGCGACCGACCAGACTACCTGCTCGACCGTCCGGGCATCCAGAAGATCAGCGGAAAACTCATTCAGAACACGAAGTTGGTGTTCGGCTTCGGACGGTACAGACATCCGGTTACGGATTTGTTGGCATCAGGTAACCGCTGACAATTCAGAGCCCAACGGACAGAGCCAATATAGGCCGTAGTACTCCACTGTCAGTCCTCAACCTGTTCCAGGTACCTTTTCAGTGACTCAAGATCCCGGTCGCATGCCTTGTGGAAAGAAGCCAGAAGCAGCCGGCCAAGCATCTTGAACATGAAGCCTGGCATATTGATGGTCCCCGAAAACGCAACGTCCGTGCCCGTTCCGGATGGCGACAGATCATACGTGAAGCGGTACTCCCCGCGTTTCGAACTTCCCTTGGTACCGTCGACATACAGTGCGAGATGCCGGCCAGGCTCGTACGCTGTGACCTCGAACGTTTCGGAGGCCTCTTTTCCGAACATCCGCCGCGTCTCTACCCACTCCGTGCCCACTCCGAAGGGCTCATCGCCAACCGGGCGGACGTCAACCAGGCCCGGCATCCAATCCATCCATTCATGGAAGGATGCAATGGCGGCAGTAATCTGCTCCGCCGGTACATCGATGTGGAGGTGGGTGTGAAAAGTCTGGGCCATGGCTACTCATCGGATTCAGCAGCAATATGCGGCCTGCCGGTACACGACGCAAGGCGCAAAGTATCGTGCGTTGCACTGTTAATCGCATGCGCCTACATTTCCTGACAGCTCCAAAAATGAGGATGATGGACCGACGTACCGCTCTCCAACGATTGGGACTCCTGGCCGGTGCCAGTATCTCCGCCAGTACGGTTGCGGCCGTATTGGGAGGGTGCCAAGCGGCACCTGATCCCGACTATGTGCCCATAACGGTCTCAAAGGCCCACTTCCAGTACCTGAATGTGGTATCCGACATCATTCTTCCGCGATCGGATACCCCCGGTGCCACCGACGTGGGCGTTCCGGTATTCATGGATACCCTGCTGACAGAGTACGTGCTTCAGAACGATCGCCAGGCGTTCATGGCCGGTCTGGAAACCATGATGGCCACGTTTCCGCGAATGACATTGGTTCAGGCGACAGAGCTCGACCGCCGGGCATTTTCCCACCCGTTTCCCGACGATTCCGAGGCCCATACATGGCGCCGCTTGAAGGAATGGACCGTGGTCGGATACTATACCTCTTCCGAGGGAGCCACTAACGAACTGAAAACCATGCCTCTCGGTGTGTTCAAGGCCGATATCGGCACACAAACAACGTGGGCCTGACATGCATGTCCTGACCGATCGCTCATTCGATGCCATCGTAGTGGGGTCCGGCATGTCTGGCGGAATCGTCGCGAAGGAGCTGTGCGAACGTGGATTCCGGACCCTGGTCCTGGACCGGGGCCGGGCGTTTGAACATCCGTCCAGTTACAGGACGGAACACAAGCGGCCATGGGAATTGCCGCGGCGCGGGCGGGTACCAGTGGCAGAACAGCGAGACGAACAGCCCATCCAAAGCAAAGTCTATCTGTACGACGAGGCAACAAAGCACTTGTTCACCAATGACAGGGAGACGCCGTACGTGCAGGAAAAGCCCTTCGACTGGATACAGGCGAACCAGGTAGGCGGCCGCTCCCTCATGTGGGCGCGCCAGACCTACAGGTGGAGTCCCATGGACTTCCTTGCCAATGCCGCAGACGGTCACGGAGTGGATTGGCCCATCCGCTACGAGGATATCGCTCCCTGGTATGACCACGTCGAAACCTTCGCCGGCATCAGTGGCCGGCCTGAGGGGCTACCCCAGTTGCCTGACGGTAAGTTCCTGGCTCCCATGGACATGAATGCCGTCGAGAAGCACGCAAAGAAGGCCATTGAGGCCGCATTTCCGGGACGTACCATGACCATTGGGCGGTGTGCGGTTCTTTCTGAGGCACACAACGGTCGCGCCGCATGCCACTATTGTGGAGAATGCGAACGAGGGTGCTCCACTGCATCGTATTACTCTTCGGTCGGGGTTGCTCTGCCCGCGGCGACCGCCACCGGCAACATGACGCTCCTTTCGGATCGCATTGTGGCGCGGGTGACGCACAGCGGCACCCGCGCCACATCCGTGGAAACCATCCATGCCGTTACCGGAGAGCGGGAGTCCTTCAGCGGACGCGTCATTTTCATGTGCGCAAGTACGTTGGCTACGACCCGCATATTGCTGCATTCGACATCGACCGACTACCCGAACGGGCTCGGAAACAGCAGTGGGGTGCTGGGCCACTACCTGTCGGACCATCACATGGGCGTGAATGCCAGCGGATACTCCGACGATTTCGGCGACCGATACTACCAGGGCAGGCGTCCAAACGGTATCTACATTCCCAGATTCCGGAATCTGGGACCCGCCTCCCACCGGGACGACTACGTGCGCGGGTTTGCATATCAGGGTGCCGCCTGGCGTGTCGGGTGGATGCGGGGAGCGTCGGAGGCCGGTCTCGGGATGGACCTGAAAGCACGCCTTCGCGATCCCGGGCCTTGGGAAATGCAGCTTTGGGGTTATGGAGAATGTCTCCCACGATTCCAAAACCACGCACGGCTTTCAGAAACGGAAACAGACGCATGGGGCCTGCCACTGCTTGTCACCAGCGCCGACTGGGGCGACAACGAAAAGGCCATGAGAAAGGACTGCGTGGAATGCGCCCGGGAAATGATGGAAGCCTGCGGTTTCCGGGACATTACGGTGTCGGATGATATCGACACGAATCCCCCAGGCCTTTCCATCCACGAGATGGGAACCGCACGTATGGGTCGGGATCCCTACACCTCCGTCCTCAACGCATGGAACCAGATGCACGATATTCCCAACGTCTACGTCACCGACGGCTCGTGCATGACCAGCACCGCGGTCCAGAACCCGTCCATCACCTACATGGCACTGTCGGCCCGGGCTGCAGGTCATGCGGCGGACGCGATGCGATCCGGGCGCTTTTGACGCCATCTGTAGGCGTGCGCTTGAATTTGCCTTTTCGCTGACCGATATCGCTACGACAGAATCCACGAGGAGGCCATGGCATCGCCCATCAAAAGCCGATATCGCTGGGTCTGCATCGAAATCGTCCTTGCTTCTCTCCTCATCTGGCTGGTCATCAGCCCGGGACGCCCTGTGCGGATCTGGCAGGAAGTGCGTCAGACGGCGCCTGTCCACTATCTGCATGCCCGTCTTATCGAATACACGCTTAACCAGCGCATTATGCACGGCGACCTGCACGCCAGGCTGGAGCTGGCAACCCGTAGGGCATCGACATACCGGCTGAACCGGTACATCGACGGCGATCCCGTAGGCGTTCTGCAGCCCTTGCTGGATGCCGGCGACACCGAGGCATGGGAGACCCTGTTCTGGATCGGCGGCCGGGACGACCCGGCACTGGTCACCCGCGCAGCTCTGGCCGGAGTAGCCGACGCGCAGGACCGGCTCATGGCCGATGCAGGCGTTCTGGATTCTCCTTCGCAAGAGCTGATGTACCTGTATCGAATGCAGGACTCCGGTCCGGGCTGGCTCCAACGATTCAATCGATACTACTACAGCCTTTTACTGAAGCAGGCTGCCGGCGACAAGGAGGCCGATTCACTCATCCGCATGCTGCTGACCATGAATTCTGGGACGCCGGCCACGAGCCGCGCCTGACAGAACCGGCGACGTACCACAACGTACAGATGGCGTTGGAATCATGCCAAACTGCCAAAAATGCCTCGTACCCTTGTCTTCGCCTGCCTGCTTGTGAGCATGGCAGCAGCTGCCCTTCTTCCACGTTCCGCCCATGCCACCGATGACCCCGAGCGTTGGGGATGGGATGGTCACAAGATTGTCTGCATGATCGCATGGTGGGAGATGGATGATTCCGCGCGTGATGCGGTTCGCGACCTATTGTCGGACGATCCTGAATTCGACCGCCTCATGGAGAGCTGCCTGTGGCCCGATCAGGTCCGTGGGCGAGACGCCGCCTATGACCGGTTCACGACGGCGCACTACGTAAACCTCCCCCGGGACGCGACCTCCTTCAGCCTGGAGCGGGATTGTGCAGACAACCTGTGCGCTGTGGAGGCCATTGCCGAAATGCGGGCCGTGTTGGAACGGGCCGATGCTACGCGGAAGGAGCGCCTGGATGCCCTGAAATTCGTTGCACACTTCGTGGGTGATATCCATCAGCCCCTGCATGCCGGGTATGCGGATGACCGTGGCGGAAACGACACGCACGTCGTGGCTTTCGGAGAAGACTCGAATGTCCATCGGGTATGGGACTATGTGCTCATCGATCAAGCCGGAAAACCATGGGTGGACTATGCGTCCTCCCTTTGGTTCGACATTTCCGACGGCGATCGGAAGGCGTGGGAGAACCGGAGTCCTGCCAGCTGGGCCGAGGAATCGTATCGGGTCGTCCGTGACGCTGCTTATGAATTCAGCAATGGCAACGAAGTGGACCGTGCGTATTACGAACGTCAGATTGTCGTGGTCGAGCAACGCCTCCAGATGGCGGGCATCCGTCTTGGACAGATGTTGAACGCTCTGTTCGCGAACTGACAGGGCCTCGCACATGGTGTCGTTTCCCGCTCCGATTCTCCGCATGGATCATACGTCCATGCCGTACCACTACCTCCCGATTCCGGCCGATATAGCGGAAGACCTGTTGGCCAGTGGAAATCGACGCGTCATCATCCACGCCGGCGGCACATCAATACGGCGTTACATGTTCCGGACGGCAAACGGACAGGATGCCGTCATTGTCGGACTCGCCATCCTTCGCGACATGGGACTACGTCCCGGCGACGTTGCCCACGTGGACCTGGAAGTGGATCCTGATCCGGACCGGGTAGACCTGTGCGAGGAGTTCGAAGCGGCGTTATCGCAGGATGACGAGGCAAATGAACGCTTCCAGTCCATGACCACGGGCCAACAACGCAGTCTGGCATATCACGTTGGGAGTGCGAAACGGACCGAAACACGCATCAGAAGGGCGCTTGACATGTGTTTCAAGCTCCGTACGAACACCCTCCACGGAGACCGTTCCCCATGAATGCACACGACATCATTGATCGCCTGGACCTTCAGCCACATCCGGAAGGAGGCTGGTTCAGGGAAACCTTCCGATCGACCCATACTGTTGTGCGCCAGAGTGATGGCGCAACACGCGACAGTCTGACCTGCATTGACTTCCTGTTGGATGCAGGATCCGGTTCGCGGTGGCACAAGGTTCTGTCGGACGAGGTATGGCACTTTTCGGATGGCTCCGACCTGCAACTCGCCATGATATCGCCCGATGGACGTGAGCAACGGGTTCTTCGGTTGGGTCGCCCGTCGGCCGGGCAGCCCCACACCGCGACTGTTCCTGCCGGATGGTGGCAGGCTGCCCGGCCGACGGGCGACTGGACGCTCTGTACCTGCACGGTCGGACCGGGGTTCGACTTCGCGGATTTCTCGTTCCATTCAGACGGTGACCCCATTCCCGGTACGATACCCAAGGGCTGGTCTGACCTGATCTGAGTGTGTATACTGGAGTCGTGTTCCACCCACCAGCACGATCCGGCCATGCGTTTCCGTTCCATCGATTCCCCCGTATTCCTGTTCCTGCTCGCCCTGGCGCTGCCGTTGGTGTTCGCGGCCTGCACACCCGCTGACACGCCATCCGAGCCGGCCGGAACGACCCACACCGAACTGGAAGCATTCTTCCTCGAATGGCGTGCGTTCGAAGCAGCCGATGTCCGTGATGGCGTGCCGGACTACTCCCCGACTGCCATGAATGCGCAGTCGGATGCCCTGATTTCCTGGCAGGACCGCTTGGCATCGTTCGATACAACCGGCTGGACCGTCGAAGAGCGGATCGATCATGAACTTGTCGGCGCCGAAATGAATGGCCTGGACTTTGACCACCGGATACGACGGCCCTGGCAGCGCGACCCGGCTTTCTACGTCATGTTCTATCCGTCGCAGAGTGATGTCCCTGCGCGTGAAGGTCCGGTCATTGATACGGCCATTGAGTGGTGGTCCCTTCCGCACCCGTTGCAGGGTGCCGATGCCGATGCTGCAGCGGCGCGCCTGCGCACCATCGGGCCGCTCTACGAGCAGGCCCGAACGAATCTCACGGGAAATGCCAGGGATCTTTGGGAAGCCGGTACACGGGTGATTGGGCAGCAAGCGAGGGGACTGCGTCAGCTTTCAGAGTCGACTGCAAGCAATGTGGTCCGCGAGGCTGCCCTTGACGCAGCACAGGCTACGGATTCCTTCCATGAGTGGCTGTTGGCGGAGCTTCCCTCAAAGAATGGTCCATCCGGCGTCGGCAAGGAAGCCTATACGTGGTACCTGCAGAACGTGCACCTCATGCCATGGTCCTGGGAGGAAGAGGTGACACTCATGCAGCGTGAACTTGACAGGGCCTGGGCTTACCTCGCGCTCACCGAACACAACAATCGCGGACTGCCGTTGCTGGCACCATACGCCGATGAAGCCACCTATGACCGGGAGCTGAACGCCGCCGTCGATCAGTACCTGGAGTTTCTTGACGACGCCGATATCGTCACCGTTGCCCCCTACATGGATGCAGCCCTTCGAGCCCGGATGGGACGATTTTCTCCCTCCGATGGCCCGCGCAGCTTCTTCTCGGAGGTAAATTACCGGGATGGACTGGTCATGCGGACCCACCACTACCACTGGATGGACATCGCCATGATGTCCGAGGATCCACACGACAGTATCATCCGTGCGACTCCGCTCCTGTACAACATCTTCGACGGCCGCGCCGAAGGCATGGCGACGGGAATGGAGGAAATGATGATGGCGGCAGGGCTGCTGAACGACCGCCCACGCGCCAAGGAGCTCATTTACATCCTGCTGGCCCAACGTGCTGCCCGCGCCCTGGGTGGGTTGTACATGCACGGCAACGACAAGACCATGAAAGAGGCTGCTGAATTTGCTGTCGACTGGACGCCCCGCGGATGGATGCAACCCGACGGCGACCTGGTGCAGTTCGAACAGCACCTGTACCTGCAACAACCTGGATACGGCTCAAGCTACGTGACTGGCAAGATCCAGATTGAGCACCTCATCCGGGCGGTGAAACGCCAGGAGGGCGACGGGTTCACGCTGAAGTCCTTCATGGATCGTTTCAATGCCGCTGGCGTCATTCCCGTATCCCTGATACATTGGGAAATGACCGGAAATGACCGGAAATGACAGCCCCCTACGACGCTGAGTACACGTTTCCGAATCGGTCGGTCACTTCCACAGTAATGCTGGTCTCGTCACTGACAGGTGCGTAGAACAGGTGGTCCGTCAGCTCCGGCTCTACCCATTTGCGCCACTCGGGCAGGTCGGGTCCGGCGTGCAATCGGACCGAAAGCGGATCCGTGCCCAGACGTTGCGCCATCGTGCCGCGTTTGTCTCCGCCTTCATACCAGACCACAGTCCACTCCGGATCCCAGTTCCAGACGTTGACCACCATTTCATCAGCGGCGGATGGGTCGGCTCCCTTTTCGTAGACACGCATCTGGGTATCACGGGAAAGGCCCGTTCCCTTGTAATACCATGTTACATCAGAACCGCGAACACTGAACACACCGTATCCGTTCGGCGTGCCGTCGTAACAGATGTCCCCGCTCCACCATGCACCGCAAGCCGTTCCGAGAACGTGTGAGTGCACGCCCCCTTCGAATATGTGCTCCGATTCATGCGTGTGGCCCTGGATGATATGGGCCGTGAACGGTTCGAGCAGCGTATACAGGGCGTCCCTGTTCGACACCGCTCCACCGGCCGTAGGGGCTGCCTGGCCGTGTCGCCGATAGCTCATACCGTGCACGGGAATATGCGTAAACACAATGACGGTCTTTCCGGGCTCCACACTGGCCAGATCGGCTTCCAACCAGACCAGCTGGTCCGCATCCAGGTAGCCGAAGTAGGTCCGGTTGTTCCAGAACACATCGTCCAGGACCACATAATGGACTTCACCCTTGTCGAATGAGTAGTACCGTGGTCCGAAATGGGAGTTGAACGTTCGTGTCGAGGCCACGTCGACGGCTGCTGAAAAATCCAGGTCATGGTTCCCCACCACCTGGAAAAACGGCACGCCCATGGTACGCACGGCCTCTTCGTAGTCCGGATACAGGGACAGGTCATCGAACATGATGTCGCCACAGGCCACGCCGAACACCGGCTGGTCACCCAGAGCCGCAACCGTCGCGCGGACGTCAGGGGCCGTTTCTGCCTGGAAACGATCCATCTCGAACCTGTTCTGGGTCTGCGGGTCGGCAAGGACGACAAACGCATGATCCGTATCCGATTCGGGCTCCAGCAGGAAGTCGATTTCCTGGTCGTCCCGTGATCCCAGCGGCACGTGGAATCGCGCCGTGCCGGCCGCCGATACCGGAATCCGGTAGCCTGAGGGAACGGTGATATACACAAACGCCTGCCGGGACGTCGTAACGAGCGTATACCGGCCTTGGGAATCGGTCCTGACAACCTGAAGACCATCGGTAACGGCAACACCCGGCACACCCTTCCTTCCTGCCATGACGTGGCCTTTGACCCGAACCGGATTGGATGACAGTCCTCGCGCCACCGCGCCAGGCACGGAGAGGGCCATTGTGGCCAGAGCGGTGCCGCGGACAAGGAAGGCACGGCGGTCAATACGTCGTGATACGTTCATGGTGAGGGTGATGGAGAATGGATGGCAACGTTCGTCTCAGAGCGAAGTCTACGGTAACAAACAGATTGCATTTCCGGAAAACCAAACTGTTACCATGCCGCGACGAGTCCTCATACTGACCGTACTCATCCTTGCACATGCGACAACCCAGCCGTCGAGTGCGCAGTCCTGGCCCATTCCCGAAGGGCCAGGAGCTGCGTGTTTTGATTCGTGGAGCTTCGACGGTGAGCGTGGCAAACGCGAGCCCATGGAAATGGTCGTAGCCGGTGACACATTACGGGGTACCCTCTTTCTTCCGGAACAGAATTCAGGGCCGGCACCAGCCATGCTCCTGCTGCCCGGTGGAGGAACCGACGCCGACATCCTTATGATCACACCAACATGGTTCGGGCGTCACCTGGCCCATTGTGGAATAGCGGCGGCGGTGTTTCACAAGCGTGGCGTAGGAGAATCCATGGGGGATGCATTGACCATGACAATGGAAGATCTTCTGGTCGATGCCGCGCACGCGGTGGACCTCCTGCAAGCCGACGAAAGGATCGATGCAAGCAGGATTGGCGTCATGGGCTTCAGTCAGGGCGGCCGTCTTGCGCCGCTGCTTGCCGCCCGAATCCCGGGCCTGACTACCGCAGTGAGTGTTTCCGGGCCGTTGGTGTCCGTCATGGAGACGCGTCTGTACGCCCTGGAACACAGTTTCCTGCGAGCTGGAGTTCGGCCGTCCATGGTTGACTCGGCCATGGTCTTCTGGCGTCGCCACCTGGATCTCCATGCCCGCCCGTCGGATGCCGAAGCGGCTCGATTGGATGCGGAAACCCACGCCATGCAGCCCCATATGCCCAACGGTCTACTGCCGCCCGCCTGGGACCAGCGCGAGCGGAATGAAATCATGAACTCAATGGGACTCGACGTCATGAAACCCCTGGCATCGCTACGCACCCCATGGTTGGCGCTGTTCGGAGCCGACGACATCGTTGTACCCGTGGCGAACAGCCTGAGGCAATTGCATACCGCAATGACGACGTCTGGCAATGAGAACGCGCGTGTCCGCGTGTACGCGGAGTCAAATCACAACATGGTCCACATCCCCACGCGCCAGGACACGCCCTTCCAACAGGAGATTTTCGACTGGTTGTTCGATGCATTCAGGGTTCAATAGGAACCGCCTCGATTCAGACATCGTCACGCGTCGTCGGACAATGCCTCCTTCAGACGCCGCATCCCGGTTCGACTTGCAGGAATACGCACACCTGATTGCATCACTATTTCGGCTCGCCCGCCTTCCTTGGGCTCCACCAGGTCGATGAATGGGATCTGGACCAGATGGGAGCGGTGAACACGGACAAACTCCGGGCCGGGAAGACGCGACGTCAGGTCCCGAATGCGCACATGCACCAGATGGGCGCCGTCCGCGGTATGCAAGCGGACGTAATCGTCACACGCCTCAAACCAGAACACGTCCGATACAGCCACGGGAACCAGTCCCTTCCGTGTTCGAACCGTCAGTCGTCGCAGGACACCCTCCTGCGACGCCGCAAGTCGTTCAGCCAACTCATTGGGAGCCAACATTCTGTCGACAGCATCACCGAATCGCTTTCGGCTGAATGGCTTCAGGATGTAGTCTATTGCCTGCAGTTCAAAGGCCGTGACGGCATGCTCATCGAACGCTGTCGTGAACACGATGCGTGTCGCCCCCTGCCCCGTTGTCCCCTGGAGAGCCCGCGCCGCTTCGACACCCGTCATGCCCGGCATCCGGATATCCATGAACACGACGTCGGCGCCCGTCGCACGGACCGAATCCACGGCGTCCTGTCCAGTACCCACCGATGCCACACACTCCAGACGGTCATCATCCGCAACCAAACGCTCCAGGTGCTCCCGGGCCAGCCGTTCATCGTCTGCTATCACGCATTTCAACGTCATTCGGAATCGACCTCCAGTGGCAAATGCATGACCACCTCAGTGCCCCCGGCATCCATGGCACGCAAGGAAACCGAGGCTCGGTCGTCATAAAGCGACGAAAGGCGCTCTCGCAGCGTGTCCAGTCCGGTACCGTGTCCAATTGCATTCCCTCCTTTCTTGGCGCCGGGCCCGGGGCCGCTGTCGGTGACTCGGAGAACGAGGCTTCCGAGTTCACGCTGGGCACTGAGTGTCACACGGCCCCGGCCGGCGCCCGATTCCACGCCATGCAGCACGGCATTCTCAACCAGGGGCTGCAGCGAAAACACAGGAACCAGGACGTCCTCTACGTCACCCCCAATCCGGGCGTCCACTTCGAGCCTATCATCGAATCGGATCTTCTGCAACTCCAGATAATCCATGGCGAAAGTCCACTCCTCTGCAAGCCGCACGTATTCCGATGTCCGGGACCGGATAGCGTACCGGAGCAACTCTCCCAACTGCTCTACCGCATCCTCAGCTGCTTCTGCATCGGAACGGATCAATGATCCTACACCATGCAGCGCATTGAACAGGAAATGTGGCTGCAGGCCCGTCCGAAGAACTTCCAATCGTGACGCGAGTGCCGACTTTTCGGCCAGGAGCGCTCGCTGTTCCTCCTCAACCAGGCGTTGCCGGATGCGGATGGCATACGAAAGCCCTGCCATGATGCCGTACAACCATACGCCGCTGAGAAGTCGCCAGGCAGTCAGCGGATTGCGCCATTCAATATCCAGAATGGACATTCCGAGCCACAGGGCATCCAACACAGGATTCAGGATGGTCCAGTACAGCGAAAAGACAACCGCTCCCGCCACGTGCCCGGCCACAAAATGCCATGTCATGGGGGATGGCCAGGGTTGTCTTCCCGTGCGCCACCAGACACCAACACTTCCAATGGCACCGATTCCGGTGGCGACCATACTGATGCGCGCGGCGATGGCGATCGTACCGTCGGTATACGGCAGCATGAACAGCATCCAGAGAATGAAGAACACCCACCAGGCGGCCAGAAACCGGCCACCGGACCGCAGAATACCGCCCAATCGACTCATCGCTTACTCCTTGACGTCACGTCATCAATCATACAGATGCTCCCGAACCGCCCGGAAGTTCAACTTGGGCCACTGCTCCAGGGCGCGCCGCAGCCACCAATCAGAATCGATCAAGTAGACGTATGAGCCGTCGGTGTCCAGCGCCACTTTGCGCTCGAACTCCTTCAGGAATTTCTTCATGTCATCGGCCGGTCCATCCACCCACCTGGCTGACTCATATGGCATCTGATCCAGGATCACGTCAACACCGTATTCCACGTTCAACCTCACCTTTACGACCTCAAACTGCAGCGGACCCACGGCACCAAGGATGAAGTCGTTGCTGAAGATGGGGCGAAACAACTGGATGGCTCCCTCTTCCACCAAGTGTGTAAGTCCTTTTTCCAACTGCTTGGCACGCAACGCATTGTCGAGTCGAGCCCGACGGAAGTGTTCCGGCGCAAAACTGGGAATACCCGTGAACTGCAGAGGTTCTTTCTCCGTCAGCGTATCGCCAATACGGAGCGTGCCGTGGTTTGGAATGCCGATGATATCCCCGGGGTATGCCTCTTCGACGCCTTCGCGTTCCTGGGCCATGAACATGGTGGCGTTGGCAATCCGCATCTCTTTTCCGCGCCGGTGGTGCATGAGTCGAATTCCGCGCTCGAAACGGCCCGAACACACGCGCATGAACGCCATGCGGTCCCTGTGATTCGGATCCATATTGGCCTGGATCTTGAACACCACTCCCGAGAACTCTTCCTCCAGCGGCGATACGTCCCGTGTGGTCGCTTTCCGCGTCAGAGGTGGTGGCGCAATATCCACGAACGTGTCGAGCAGGTCGTTGACACCGAAGCCACCGAGGGCACTCCCGAACAGGACGGGCGTCTGCTGCCCGGCCAGGTACCTTTCCACACTGAACGTTCCACCGGCACCTTCAAGCAACTCGACTTCCTCGCGCAGTTGCTCGGCTTGCGTGCCAAGGAGTTTGTCAACGGTTGGGTCCGTCAGGTCGGGTACTGGAATCCGCTTCCAGTCCCTCCTGTCCGGAGCCGTCAGGTGTATTTCCTTCTTGTACAGGTGATACGTACCCAAAAACCGCTTTCCGCTGCCAATGGGCCAGGTCATGGGAACGGCCTCGATGTCGAGGTTGTCATCGATGTCCGCGAGCAGCTCCAACGGATCCCGTCCATCACGGTCCAACTTGTTGATGAACGTCAGGATGGGCGTGGTCCGCAGGCGGCAGACCTCCATGAGCTTGCGCGTCTGGGTCTCCACACCTTTCACGCTGTCGATGACCATGAGTGCGCTGTCAACCGCCGTGAGCACACGGTAGGTATCCTCCGAAAAGTCCTGGTGACCTGGAGTATCGAGGAGGTTCAATTCCAGGTTCCGGTAGGCGAACTTCATGACCGATGACGTAACCGAAATGCCACGCTCCTTTTCGATGGCCATCCAGTCACTCGTGGCATGACGCGCCGTTTTACGCGCACGCACGTCGCCCGCCAGCCGGATGGCGCCTCCAAGCAACAGCAATTGCTCCGTCAGCGTCGTTTTGCCTGCATCCGGGTGACTGATGATGCCAAACGTCCGTCGACGGTTGGTCTCGCGTGTGTGTGTCTTGCTCACGGAACGTTCGGAATGTGGAATCGAAGGATGGACCCGTCGAACCACCATCCCCCTCGGCAGGTTCACATTCCAGTGAATAGTATTCCCACACGCCCGAATCAACGATTCTCGAGGCGCTTCAGCTGGGTCTCGGCATTCGTGTTTCCGGGATTCAGTTCCAGTGACCGCCGGTAGTTCGCAATGGCGCCTTCCGTGTCGCCCGTCCCGGCGAGTGCTTCGGCCAACGAATCATATACATTGGCTGAGGCGGGATAATCCCTGACATTCAGTCTGAACACCTCCACAGCCGCCTGTAGCTGCCCCTGATTAAGCAGCGCATAGCCCAGGCCATTCAGGTCCAACTCCGTGTAGGAAGCCACACGTTTCTTGAACGCGTCATGGGCGCGCACCATGCCTTCGACGCCCGTTGAGCGAAGCGCCTGCACCATGACATCGAGGATGCCCGGTAGCTGCAGCTGGCGAACACGCGAATGCGGTACGGGTGGGTGTTCGACATTCGGAGGAAACCGGTTCACGTATTCATTGATGTACACGCGGTCGCCGGCCGGACCTGCAGCAATACCGTTCGGAAACCGCAATCCGTCGGATGCGGCCAGGGAGACCGTACCGTCCATGTCAACCCGGTATACCTCGTGTGTCTGGAACGCCGTAACGAAAAAGCTGCCTCCGGCAACGGCAATATGTCCGTTGCCGCCTCCCGGAATGGTGGCGAACCGCTCCGCGTGACCATCCAATCCAATGCGGACAACATACGGATCGCTGAAGTTTACCACGTAGAGCGCTGAATCCGGCCCTGCTATGATTCCGTTCGGACATCGGAACAACTCACCCGATGCAAAAGGATGCACCGACCAGTCAGCAGGGTCAATCCGGACCACCTCATTGCCAGCGCAATTGTCCAGGTAAATCTGGCCTGATGGATGGACCGTGACGCCCACAGGCCCGTTCAGACCGTCCCGAACGACGACTTCCTTCGTGCCATCCCTATCGATCCTGGTGAGGGTATGACCGAAGAAGTTCGATTGCAGCAGGCGCCCCTCACTGTCAAACGTGTTGCCGGATGCTCCGTAAAGACCTGTGGCGAACCGGGACACGCGTCCATCCGGCTCAATCTTCCAGACGGTGTCCCTGAAATCCGCTGTATACACAGCTCCGCCCCGGTCCACGGCCACTCCTCCAACGGCACCTGCCAAGGAATCGACCAGCGTGGACATTCGAATGTCCTGCGCCATGATGGTCGGCGGAGCCATTACCCCGCCCAACAGAAAGAGCGCTGAAAACAGCAGGGTGGCTGAGAGACGGGACATCAGAGGCATTGGCATGACGGAGATGGTATTGGTTCGTCAGGGTCTACCATCGACCCACGCGACAGGTTGACCCGCCCGCCGAATCCAGATGCGCGCTGACCGAACGGGCGTTTGTAAGCGGCATGACCGATATTCGGAACGAACAAATCCGCGCTCGGCATGCAGACGAAACCACGCCTCTCCTTCTGGCACATCTGGAATATCAGTTTCGGCTTCCTCGGCATCCAGTTTGGATGGGGACTGCAGCTGGCCAACCTGAGCCGCATTTTCCAGACGCTCGGCGCCGACGTGAACAGCATTGCCATCCTCTGGATCGCTGCTCCCGTTACCGGATTGCTGGTACAGCCCATCATTGGTCATTTTTCTGATCGCACATGGGGTCGTATGGGACGTCGCCGACCGTACTTCCTGGGTGGTGCCATCGTGGCCTCACTGGCGCTCATTGCCATGCCGAACTCATCGGCGCTCTGGATGGCAGCGGGGCTGCTCTGGATTCTGGATGCATCCATCAACGTATCCATGGAGCCGTTCCGGGCATTCGTGGGCGACATGCTTCCGAGCGAGCAGCGTACCATGGGATTCGCCATGCAGAGCTTCTTCATCGGCTTCGGCTCGGTGATCGCGTCGCTGTTTCCCTGGATGCTCACCAACTGGCTCGGCGTCAGCAATACCGCACCTGCCGGTGAAATACCGCCGAGCGTCATGTTTGCCTTCTATGCCGGTGGCGTCGTTTTTCTGGGGGCGGTCGCGTGGACTGTCTTCCGTGTGCGCGAATACTCCCCCGAGGAAATGGCGGCCTTCGACGAGGCAGAAGCCGCGACCGCGACCGCCCCTCACGGCCTGTTACCGGCAAGCAGCTATCGTCGTCTGGCGCCTGCATGGTTTCTCGGTGGCGCCGTCCTGACCGCGCTCGTGTACGCCCTCGGCGGCCTGGAAAAGGAACTCTATATCCTGGGTGGCGGATTCATGGCCTTCGGTGCGCTCCTCATGGTTGCGGCGGCGCGAACCGAATCCGGTAGAACGGGTGGCTTCGAGGAGGTATTCAGTGACCTGCTGCAAATGCCGGATACCATGCGCCGACTGGCCTTGGTGCAGTTTTTCTCGTGGTTCGGCCTGTTCTCGATGTTCATTTACATGACACCGGCCGTCACCAGCCATGTCTATGCGGCATTCGACACCACCTCCCAGGCGTACAACGACGGTGCCGACTGGGTGGGTGTCCTCTTTGGCGCTTACAATGGCGTGGCTGCGCTTGTCGCTTTCGCGCTACCGGTCATGGCTCGTCGCATAGGACGGTCAAAGACCCACATCCTGGGCCTCGTGGCAGGCGGTGCCGGCCTCATGAGCATTTATCTGGTGTCGTCCCCCATGGTCCTGCTCGTCTCCATGGTGGGCGTGGGCATTGCCTGGGCCAGTATCCTGTCCATGCCGTACGCAATCCTTACCGACTCCCTGCCCGCCGGCAAATTCGGCATCTACATGGGCATCTTCAACTTCTTCATCGTTCTGCCCCAGATCATGGCATCGACCATATACGGCGCGCTGCTTGACCACGCATTCGGCGGTCAGACCATCTTCGTGTTGATATCCGGCGGCGCATCATTCCTGGTTGCTGCCCTTTTGATGATGCGGGTGCCGGAAAATGCAGGCGTGTAACCATTCAGGGACGACACACGCTATAAGGGGCACACTATTCACCAGTCCCCCGCTTGTCATGTCACGCTTCGCATTCCTGTTGCTCGTCGTTCTGACCCTCAGCCTTCCAACGGCGGTCGCCGCGCAGTCCACCATCCATGAGAAAGATCTCATCGGCAGCACCTGGAAAATGGACGTTGAGTTGGATACCAAGGGCAAGAACGCGTTGGAGCGGATCGCCTTGGCAGCCGCCGGCGGAATGCTGGACGACGTGGATATCCGGTTCAGCTTCCACGAGGAAAACGTACTCACAGTGTCCGTCAACATCTTCGGTGAGGAAGAAGAAGATGAAACCACCGATTGGTATATCGATGCTGAAGGTGGCTTGATTCTGGGAGAGACAGACACCTTCGAGTCAAACGATACGGTCTGGATGCTGGAAGATGGCGACCTTGTGGCTCATGACCGGGACGGTGGCGCTGACGATACGCAGGTGAAATTGAAGCGTGTTCGGTAGTCGATTATTCCGATCGCAAGGTCTCGGTCGGATTCGTGCGCGCGGCCCGTATGGTCTGGATTGAGACGGCAGACAAGGCCAGCACCAATACGAGTGCGCCAGCCGCCAGGATGGAACCGGCACCTATTGACGTGCGATAGGCAAACGTCTCCAGCCAGGCATTCATACCCATCCAGCCGAGCGGAGCAGCCACCACGAATGCAATGATCACCAGTGCGGCGAACGGCCGACTGAGCAGGGCCACCATCTGGAAAACCGATGCCCCGAGTGCCTTTCGGATGCCGATTTCCTTGCGCCGACGCGTTGAGGCAAGTACGGCCAACCCGATGAGTCCACAGCTTGCTATGAGCAAGGCCAGACCCATGGCGCCGCCGGCCAGTGACAGCTGCACCTGTTCCTGACGATACTGCCGGTCCACGTCATCGTCCAGGAAAGAGGCCGTAAACGTTTCCGTCGTGAAGCGTTGGCTCCACAGCTCTTCAAGTTGCGCCAATACCGATGCCGTGGTACCGGGAGCTACGCGGACAAATGCGCGGAAATACGGCGCGCGCGGCATGACGTACATGAGGAGCGGCCGAATGGGATCCCGCATGGATTCGAAATGGAAGTCCTGCACAACCCCAATCACATGGACAGGCATACCATCGTCGAAATCGAACCCGGGAAGTACATCGCCCACACGCTGCCTGTCGGATACCATCCGCCACAGCGTTTCGTTTACCACAACGGAGTGGACATCTGCGTCTGTGTCCTGGAACATGCGTCCCTCCACGAGTTCGAGGTCGAGCGTGTTCAGATAGGACGCATCCACCCGAAGCAGGTTGGCGGCTATTTCGACGTCATCCGAGCCGAATGTATTCACCGAACGGCGTGTACCACCGGTTTCTCCCTGCCCCAACGCGTTGGAAGCCATGGAGATATCCACGACACCCGCAATGGTGAGAGCGTCCATCCGGAATTGATCCAAGGCTGACTCGGAGAGCTGCGATGGCAACGGTATCGCCAACACATGCTCCTGTTCGAAACCGGGATCTGCCGACTTGAGGAAGGAGACCTGACGTCCCATGGTGACGAGCGCTATGGCAAAGACCATGACGACACTGAACTGAACAACAAGAAGCGCCTTGGTTACGAACCCACCCCCCTGTGCGACGGATCGGCTCCCCACCGTGGAGAGCGCGGGAATCCGAAGCATGATCCAGCGTGGATAGGCCCCGGCCATCAATGTGGTCAACAGGAACAGGCCTAACACGGTCGCAATGGTCCACGCATCGAACGAAAGCGACATGTTGCGCCGGACGAATTCATTGAACGGACCAAGGACGCTCCACGTCAGGAGAATGCCGATGAAAAGCGCAATAGTCGACAGCAATCCTGTTTCCAGCCAAACCTGACGCCCGATCTGTCTGGAGTCGGCCCCGACAATGCGCCGGATGCCGATCTCGCGCGCCCTTCCGGCCGCCCGACCCGTAGACAACGTGACAAAATTGATGACGCCACTCAGTAGCACCAGCAAGGCTACCAATGAGAGCACCGCCAGAACGGTCGGAACTCCCTCCCGGTTGGCCGGCAGGCGATCATCAAGGTGCATGGCCGTAAGTGGCTGCAAGCCAACCTGCAGGGCTGTTCCTGTGTCAGGGTCTTGTCCCGTCATCTCATTGAGATATGATCCAAAACCACCTACCACCGGCCAAGCAGCAGCCTGGAATTCAGGTAACACATCGTCCACGGACGTGCCCGGCGTCATCGCCACAAACAGTTCGTGGTTGTAGGAATTCTCGTTGTCCTTGTCTGTGGCCCACACTGGACTGAGCTCCATCCTGGCAAGAACATCCCACGGAATGGACGACGCCTCAGGGGGATTTTCTGCAACGCCGGAGATGGTAACCGACGTTGGCTGATCCCCGCTCTGCCACGACACCGTCTCACCTACGACATCCAGTCTGCCAAACCAGGCCGTCGCGATATCTTCAGAGATGACGATGCCCGACAGGTCGTCCAGGGCTGTTTCTGCGTCGCCGGACAGGAGCGGAAATGTAAATACGTCCAGGAATCCGGCATCAACAAACGTGACACTGGTCCGGAACGGCCTATCCTCTACCATGACGGCCGCACTACCGCCTTGCACGCGTACGGCATGCTCAATCGACGAAACGCCGTCTGCGAGCGCCGGTCCCAATGGCATGGGCGACGTTGCTTCCAAGTCCAATCGGTCTGGTCGCTGCTGGGAAAAGTAGACTCTGTAGATGTTGTCAGCGTTCTCGTGGAACCTGTCGAATGAAAGCTCCTCCCGAACCAACAGCGCCATGAGCAGGCAACACGCGAGGCCAAACGCGAGACCAGCCACGTGAATGAGCGAAAATCCGGGATGCCGGGCCAAGTGTCTCACCGATACCCGAAGGTGGCGGCCGACGACCTTCCATCGTTCCAACAGCGCACCCGCCACGCCCCTGTCGGCCCGGGAGCGGTCCCACCGGACAGCCGCATAATTCCTGGCCAGATGGTCCAATCCGCCCATCCGGGAGAGAGACGCCCGATATGCCTCTTCCACCGTAAGCCCCTCCGCCACATGACGTTCTACGTCATCCCGAAGATGCTGCTCGAGCTCATCGAGGTCGTCATGCTCAATGCCATCCTGCTTGGCGATGAATTGACGCCACGTTGAAATGGCCCGTTCCAAATCGAATGCATTCATGCTACGGACACCTCAGCCGACCAGAGTTTGAGCAGGATACCGTGCACGGACATCCATTCTCCGCGCTCCACCTTGAGTCTCTTGTGCCCCTTCTCGGTGATCGCATAATACCTCCGGCGGCGTTCGCCCTCCGGCTGTAACCAGCGCGAAGTCACAAGGCCATCGGCCTTCATTCGATGCAAGAGCGGGTACAACGAACCAGGCGCCCAGACGACTTCTCCGTCTGACAATTGCTCTACGCGGTGGATGATATTGTATCCATACGACTCCCCGCCATCGGCGAGGATGGACAGGACGATTATCTGGGCCGATGCTCCAGTCAGTGCTTTGGCAGCCATATTCTACTGTTGATGATCTACATGTAGATGCTCTACGCCACATCTGGCAGCGGGTTGCGTGCTATCTTCAGCGAATGAACCGAGCATTTACCAACGAAGACGCAGACGTCGGCGACGTCATGATCCCGCCCAGGGCCCCCCTGCCCGCTGGTGCGGTGAACTATGTCACGAAGTACGGGCTTTCGCTCCTGGAAGATGAGCGCGATGTCCTGCAAAAGGAGAAAACGGCGCTTTCAAATGCCCCCAAAAACGCTCGTGACAATCACGATCGTATTCGCCAGTTGACCATTCTGAACGGAAAGCTGGGGTTGTTGAATGAACGCATTGCATCGGCCCGGATCATTGACCCGGCATCCCAACCGCCCGAGGAAGTCCGGTTCGGGGCACACGTCACGGTCCGGATGGAACCGGAAAACAAGACGTTCCCCGTACACATCGTAGGCGTGGATGAGGCAGGAACGACACCTGAGCGGGTCGCCTTTACGTCACCGATTGCCCAGGCCCTTACAGGACACGGGGAGGGTGACGTCGTCACCCTCCCCGGTCGTGCATGGCGCATTCTGGAAATACGCTACTGACGGTCATTGATCCAGTTGCAGGGCTTCTTCGCCGGCATGTCGGGCGCCGGCCCGTCCTTGGTGATCGGACACAGGTGCCACCAGCACCGGCACATGGGCGCCGCGCAGCACCCGTTCAGTGATACTGCCCAGCAGGACGCGGTCCAGACCATCCCTGCCATGGGATGCCATGACCACCAGATCCAGCTCATTTTCGGAAATGAAATTCAGGATCCGGTCGGCGACAGGACCTTTTCTCCGGTGGATTTCGACGTCAATGCCCACGGAGCGAATGGCGTCGGCGCGCTGGAGTAACATGGCTCCCGCATGCTTCATGGCCTTCTCTTCGAGTGCGAGGACGGGGTCCTCGAGGATTCCATAGTACGGGAAGAAGCCCACGTCCACGACGTGCAGAAGCTCAAGCCTGGCATTCATTTTAAGTGCCAGGTCCGTCGCCATCCGGATGGCCGGATCGGTGCCGTCACCCAGATCCAGTGGAACCAGGATATGGCGATTGCCATCGTCCATGACCAGCGATTCGTCCTGGCGTACCGTCAGGACGGGAATTCCGGCATGGCGTAGTACGTCTTCGGTCACGCTGCCGAGTAACAACCGGCGTGGTCCCCGGCGACCGTGCGTTCCCATGACGATCATGTCGCACCGATTGTCCACCGCAAAGGCTACCACTTCTTCAGCAATGGTATGCGAAGACTTCTGAGGGACGACCGTCACCATGAGGTCATTCAGGGTACGCTCGTGACGACGTAGGAGGATCCGTACGGATTCCCGGGCATGGTCAGCGGCCATCTGAAATATTTCATCCGGCAGTTCAGGCACGGTCACGAACGGACGCTCCACGACGTGCAACAGGTGAACCTGCGCGTCATGCAGACGGGCGTGGAAAAAGGCGTGTTCGAGGGCGCTGTCTGCGCTCTCGGAGAAGTCGGTTGGAACGAGTATGGTGCGGATCATGGTGGTACCTCTAGCTATTGGGCCACCAGTATCATAGCCATCGGCACGACCTGCCAATGCCGGGGCCGGTACTAATCGCAAGCCGGGAGCAGTCGGATCCGACTGTGAGGGAATTGCCCACACGAAACAGTGTGCCTCATAAACGAAAAAAGTGCCGACCCCCTTTCGGGAATCGGCACTTTTGGTGCCCTGGAGAGGGGCACAACTCAACCTGATAGAGACCCTTCTTTCGTTATTACAGATAATAATAGCCGCTGTAGAGCTGTATTAGCCATGTGCACGTTACACTGATATCGATTATCATCCTTTACATAATCCTTCACAAGATTGGCATGGCAACGATTACCCCTGTATTGTGGACGTATCGCTCGAACAAGGACGGTGAGCATGCGATTCGCATTCGAATAGAAGCTGGCGGCCAGACCGGCTACCATGGAACCGGCATACACGTATCCGAAACGCACTGGCACATCGATAGGAAAACGGTGCGCGCAAAACACCCTCATTCTTCCGATATCAATTCCATCATCGAACAGCACGTATTCGCCCACAGATCAGCTGCGTATGAGCTGGAAGCAGAAGGTGTCTTTGTGACACCGGCGCTAATCAAGGAACGCGTGGCGCAAGGAAGACCTACTCGCGATGCTGACTTCATCCAGTTGTGTCGAAGCCGTATTGCCCAACTGACGGACATGAACAAAGTCCATTCGGCCAAGAGATATGATTCGATACTCCGCAAATTCATTCGCTTCATAGGCAAGAGCACACTGCCCATCTCCGAGCTCTCTCCTGCCCTTCTGCGCCGCTTCGAGGCGCACCTGGTTAAGGAGCTCGGAAATAAGAACTCGACCGTCTCGAGCAACCTGAGAGCCCTCAAGGCCATGTACTCGATAGCTGAGCGAGATGGACATACAAAAGATCATCTCAACCCCTTTGCTCACATCAAAATCAGTGACAAGGTCGCTGAGAAACGCTTTCTAACCCCAGATGAGCTCAGGGCAATGTTGTCAGCTGGCGGCCAAACCGAATTTCAGGACCTGGCAATCGCTGCATTCGCATTTTCGTTCTACTGTGGCGGTGTAAGGTTCGGCGATCTATGTAGGCTTACTTCAGACAATATCATTTCTGACCCTGATCTGGGCATGATGCTCTCATTCAAGGTGTCGAAGACTGGGGCCAATAAAAGGGTACCCATTCCGGATCCAGCCAGAACGAGACTGCCCAGGGTTGATGGCCACATACGAGATGGTTTTCTGTTTCCATTCCTTGACGGATATGACCTTTCGACATCTGTCTTGGAAATGAAGGCGATCGGATCACGCAACTCCTCGGTGAACCGTGCGCTGAAAGTCGTTGCCGAGCAGAAAGGTGTCCATGCAACTGTGACGTTCCACATGGCTCGACATAGCTTTGCAGACCTAGCCCGCCGCCGCAACATCCCGGTGTACAACATTTCGAAAATGCTCGGGCACAGTAACGTCAATGTCACAGAGCGTTACCTGCAGCCCTGGGACATCGAAGCAGTAAGAGAGATCGCAAACATGTTTCCGGGCCGAAGGATACGAAATGTTGCGCCCGCGCCCGGTAGAGGGAAGCGCGGAGAGCCATCCACGCCCTAGCAAGGTGCTTTCATCGTCCAGGAAGGAGTGTCATAGCTCTTGTTAGGACAGCTTGAGGGGGTATTTCCAATTCGATTGACACCGTCAACTGCTACGTGCTACTATTTTCCAGCACGAGCCCTTGGTTCTGTCACACCATCGACCGGAAACTGAAATCAGAATCGCCATGAATATCCCAAGAGGACGCCGCCGCACCGACAGCCTGGTATTGATTCTGTTATTCTCGATTGGCCTGGCATGTGCAGGCCTCCTTCTGAATCACGTCCGGTGGGAATTGTCCTTCGACGATTATTTGGGAGAATCGGTTTATCGTGTTGTTCTTGACGGCAAGATTGGCGGCCAGTCACTCCAAGGACCGATGTCTCCGGCGCCGATGGCCAGTCTTCTCCAAGAACAGTCGACTGCTGTAAAATCGACAACCCGGGTCGTCGCCCCGCCGACAGACGTAACTGTGTCGATTGGGGAGGAGAAGTTCTTTGATGATGATTTCTTCTACGTGGATCCGTCTTTCATCCAACTGTTGAGCATTTCAACGCTGGAAGGCGACGCCGTCCAGAGCCTCGAAACGCCAGGCTTCCTTGTACTTACGGAAGAAACAGCACTGAGATATTTCGGGAGTTCCAGTGCGGTCGGCAAATCTCTACAGTTTGGAGGTTTCGCCACCTACGAAGTGGGAGCGGTCATTCGTACGCCGCCACGCGAGTCTAACCTTTTGTTCGACGGCCTGCTATCGTCCGCTGAAGTCCCATTTGTGAGTCAGAACAACTGGGTCGCCAACAATGTGATCACATACGTGGAGTTGGAAAGGGCTGGCGCGACCGAAGACGTCACGGATATCGTCGACGACATCAACTCCATAGTATCCCCGGAGCTCGCCCTCGCCGTAGAAACGGCGTATGGGCTTTCGTTTGCCGATTTTTCGAAAGACAACTATTTCCGATACTCGCTTCAACCGGTAGGCGACATCCGTACCGGTCCTCAGTATGATCACGACTATGCCAACAAGGTAGATTCCGACATCCTGTTTACTCTCGGCGCTGTAGGGTTTGCTGTTCTTCTGATGAGCCTCCTCGTTTCATGCTTGTTCGCGTTTGGAAGTACCCAGCGAAGACGAATGGAGCTGTTCATCAGAAAATTATGCGGAGCGAATCCGTTTGCCGAATTCCTTTCTATCTACGTCCCGCTATTGGGCGTTTTTGTAGTATCCGCAGGTATTGCTGCACTCCTGGTCGTGATTTCATTCTCGACACTCCGCGATCTGTTTCAACTTGAGTATGGAGTTCTCCAGGTGCTATCAGCGAGCAACGCGACTGCTGTGCTCTTTTACTGCATTCTTGCTACCATCCTTGCAGCAACCTATTCGTATTCAGGTGTCAAGTCGATCTCTCCCATTGACTACCTGATGGCAAGGCGTCCACGCCTTCGTATGCCCTTGATGAGGAGAGGTCTTGTTTTTGTATTGTATTTCCTTACGTCCGCTGTAGTCGTCCTATCTGTCATCGTGATGTCACAATCGCTGTTCATTGATCACCATGACTGGGGGATGGAGGCCAAAAAGACGTTTGTCGTCAGCAACACGGCTCCGCTTCGAGACCAGATTGAAGGCTTCACCGAGAGCTTACGGGCTGACGATCATGTCGCTGCTGCCAGCGTGGTATCGGCCGTTCCCGGTCGGTTCAATTCCAGTATCGAATATTCCTATGAAAACGCTGCAACGACCTCGAAGCAGCGCCTCCGCGTTGCGTTCGTTGATATCGATTACTTCGACGCTTTGGGACTCGACATTATCGGAGGACGCATTGACGACGTCTCGATAAGCAACGAGAAAAGTGCGGTCGTTGTAAATGAGTCGGCGGCTCGTCTTCTTGATGAAACAGGAAGCGTCATTGGCAATCGTTTGATTGGACTATCTCCGCTGACAAATGAGCAATCGAAGTCGTATGAAATTGTAGCAACGGTCAGCGACTTTCATGTCGAGCCCCTGACCGAACAAATCCCCCCTATGGCATTGGTTATCGTTCGTGGGTATGCGTTTAATGACGTACTCCTCCGCATGAACGGAAATGCCTCTCAAGCCGAAGCGGAAGCCCTCGTCCGGTCTATCGCTCAACGGTATGGTAATGGATCCACACTGACGACCCATGCGCTGACGAGCATCATTACCGAAGGCACCACAGATTCAACCAGAATAATCTCAATGCTACTGGCATTTTCGCTGCTGGCCATGCTTTACGGAGTAGTTGCCCAGTTTGCAGTGCTGGCGACTGATGTGAGATCGAGAGACAGAGAACTATCCATCCGGTGGATTTTGGGCGCCACGCGAAAGGGTCTGCTGTTGGAGGCTGTTCGAGTAGATATTGCCATGTTTTCCGTGGCCACGATTCTGGGTCTCATTCCTGGAGTCTACCTCGGCAAGGGATGGCTGGCACAATATGCTTACCAACACGCCGAAATGATATCCAGCATTGCCACATCGATGATGGTAGGAACAGCAATGGTAGGTGTTGTGTCACTTTTTGTGTTCATTCAGATCGGGCGCCAGTCGATCGTTCAGGTGCTTAGCGACCATTGAGACGACCCGGTGTCTCACCATCCGTGAGTGTTGATCATTTGTTGTCAGAGCGTCGTCCTTCACCTACATCACCACTGATGACAGACTACCAGCAACCACTGATATCCCCTGTTGAGTGGTCCGGACTCGCCGTTTCGAGGACCACGTATGATGCGGTGCAGGATAGGCTAAGCCTTATTCGGCATGAGGATGCGGACTACCTCAGTTGCCTCCAGCGAATCGCCTTTTGCGTGATCGGATCCGTTTCCAATCGGGTAGCGACTTCCCGCGATTCAATTGCCCCGATCATCGGAGTCCACAAGAGCAAAATGTACGGCCCACTGAGTCTTACATGCCTCATCTCAGCTCTAACATCCAGCATTTTTCAGGGCGCGAATGTCGAAGCGTACGAGATTCGGTCGAAGACTTCAACGGTATTATCCGATATCGACTCCACTCCCGCGTGGAACGAAATACAGCTTATTCAAAAGGATGTCCGGCGCCGTTTTTCTGATTTAGATGACCCGGTATATCTGTTCTCGGGAAATTCCGTTGGCGATTACGGCCTTCGAGAGCTCCAAAAGGCACGGAATGCAGCCGTTCAATTGACTGACAGCCCCATTATCAGGAGGCTTCAGGTGTACCTCAATGGTCACACAAAGCAGTCAATGGGCATATGCGACGAACGATTCGAGGACGCTCGCAAGCACATCATCAATGAATACGCTGCTGACCTCCAGCCCGCTGTTTTCGCTCACCTGCAGTCCATTGAGATTACACCCGCGCCTAGGTATACGACAACGCCGACCTCTCCTAGACTCCATTCAGTCGGAAACTCCCTTCAAAACGTACCGCGTCCGATCAGGAGGCTACTTGGTGCAGATTGGATAGAGTTGGACCTGTCCGCAGCGTCCCTGACAACGGCTATCAGTGTCTATGGATTAGAAGGTGATGCCCCAGCAACATGGCGTGAGCAGGGGATTTGGAAGAGCATGTATGACGCAACGGTCCGCACCGTGACTTTCGACGTGTTCAAGACGGTAGCGAAGGACTTTTGCACCCCGTTGCTTTACGGACGGTCATTCGGGTATGCCCGGCAAGAGCTTCGAAAGACGTACCTACGAGAATGCGGAAGTGAGATTCCGCCACCACTGTATCATTGGTTCAAAGAAAATATTCTCTTCAGCCGCCTAGCGGCTAAAACAGCTCAGAGAATCAAAGACTATGAAAGCGGACGAGTCATTCGTGATACACTGGGCGGGCACGTGAGCCCGGGCCTTGGCGGAAAGACCGTTCAACACATTCGAATTGCGGCCCGAGAATTCGTTCTCCTGGAGCCAGTGATAGACGAAGCCATACGAATTAGGGAGTCTACTCAGACCTGGAAGATCGTATTGTGGCAACACGACGGATTCAGCATCCATGTGAAATCGAAGGACCCAGCCCGGCGCGCGAGTATCGTCAGGGGGTTGCAAACGTTGGTGAAAGTGCGTGGGGAAGAGATCGGAATTCCGGTATCCTTGAAGGTGGATTCCTTTCCTAACCAAAAATGAACCCATTGATGCGTGTAGGCCAACAGTGTCTTTGACTCGACGATGACGATACCGTTCTCGGACACCACCCTCATTTGACGCTCGTCTCGATAGCGCCCTTGATCCCCGATTATGGTAAGTGGGGTTTTAAAGACTTGATATATTTCTCCATACCCACATCAGCGATGACATCGCAATCGCCCAGGCCACCATATCGTTGATCTTCCAGAGCCTCATCAACCAATAATAGAATCTGACTCACTTGTGTGATTCGGCTCTCTATAGTGTCTATGGATGATCCTGGTAAATGCGGCCCAATAAGCCTCCAGTATCGCCAGGGGTCATAATTGTGATGCTGGGCTGACAATACCAGTCTACAAGATCGGAACGTGATTGAAGGATCCGCAGAACTACGCATGGAATTTGGCCTGTTTAGATATGTGGACGAGGCATGGCATAACTTGTTTTATAACGTGACCTCTCCAATATGTAAGAGAGAAGACTGTTACATAAAAACCGTCTCAGTACGAATAACCCGTGCCAGGGAGATAGCCCAGGTATTCCACATATTTATCATTTCGCTAGCAATTGTTGAATGTGGTAGCAAAGTGTCGCAGCCGTTTCTTTGTGTTTTCGAACTTGAATGATTGGAGAACTAGTTTCGCGAGACTAGAAACTCGAGTCTTGCAAGAGTTAAGAAAGATCGGAAGGGTTCAATAATGTTGTATTGCATCTTCCGCATCGACAGCGCTGTTTTACAGAACGTTCCATGGGAAATGACCACGAATGGAACCCGTTGAGTGATTGACATTTGTAGCATTATGCGGGTCGTCTTCCCGCAATTCGATTACACGACCTCAGTATGTACAGTGACAGTATTATGTCAGAGTTCGACTTAGCCAACGCCACCGACCTTGTTCGGTGGTCTGACCGACTTGAATCGAGATCGCGATTTCCGGAGCTGATTCGACGGCTGATTTCGGCGACGGCATCCGAGCTCGTTCGCCTAGAATTCAGAGCAGATGAAGGAGTACAGCTCCCTGGCTGGGACGGAATTGCAGACGCTGTTCAAGAAGGCTTGTACGTTCCAAGGGGGTTGTCTGTTTGGGAGCTGGGGACCAACGGAAGGGTTGCTCTGAAAGCCAATGAAGACTTTAACAAGCGAACGGCTGACCCCGGTGACCTCAACCCGGTCGAGACAACGTTTGTTTTCGTAACATCGCGCCGATGGACTGGCAAAACTGACTGGGCCGCTGATCGCAAAAGTGATAGCAGGTGGAAGGACGTTCGAGCGTACGACGCAGACGACTTAGCTCATTGGATGGAGCTAGCACGAGGCGTGCATGCTTGGTTTTCTGCGCTAATTGGTAAAGACCCTCATTCAGCCGAGAGTTTGGAATCGTGGTGGGACTCCTGGTCTCAGGCAACGTCTCCCCCAATTCCGTCGGATCTGCTCCTGTCGGGAAGGTTTGCTGCCGTGGAAAAGGTGCGCATATTCCTACAACAGATCCCTTCCTCGCACACTTTAGCGACGGAAAGCCAGGAAGAAGGCGTCGCGTTTGTGGCTGCAACTCTTCACCAAGAAGGAGGGCTTAGATCCTTTTTGGCAAGAAGCCTTATCGTTCGCACTCCTTCGGCCTGGCGTAGGCTGGTCGTCTCCGAGCAACCATTAGTGCTCATTCCTCTTTTCCAAGGGGCCGACGTTGCTCATGCTATTCGCATGCGGCACCACGTCATAATTCCGGTTGGTCGGGAGATTGGTACAGAGGCCCAGTACGAGTTACCCCGACTAAGCCGCAATGAGATAGAAGCAGCATTGAAGCGCACAGGTCTTCCAGACGGTAAAGCCGAGCGACTTGCTACAATCGGCAGGAGGAGCTTACTATCTATGCGACGGACAATGGCACCGAGTGCTGGTGTACATACTCCTGAATGGTCTAGTCCTGAGAATGCGCGCGGCGTTTTGCCAGCTGTCCTAGCAGGGAGATGGATTAACGGACAGGAAGCAGACAGAAATATTCTCGCCAAACTGGCCGACCGACCATATGACGACGTTGCTGCGACACTCGTTCGATGGGCAAATACGTCCGATCCTCCTGTCCGACGGGTTGGAAACGTCTGGTTCATAGCGGCCAAGCAGGATGCTTGGACATTGATGGCACGCCACCTGACGACCGACGATATTTCCCGGTTTCAGCGGGTTGCTCTCGAAGTACTTGGCTCCGATGACCCCTCCCTAGAGGTATCTGCACGAGATAGGTTGATGGCTCCCGTCTTAGGGAAGACCCGACCTTATTCTTCCCACCTTGTAGAAGGCCTCGCCGATACGCTCGCAATGATGGGAGCACTCTCAGACTACGTCCATCTAGGTGAATGGCCGTCAGAGGACATTGCAAGGAACGTGGTTCGTTCGCTGCTTGCTGACGCAAACGCGGATCCTACTGGACAGAAATGGTCGATCCTATCCACTCAACTGCCTGCCCTTGCCGAAGCAGCACCAGACGTGTTCCTTCGGGCAGTGGACGCAGGTCTTAGTGGAGGGACCTCTCTGTCCAAGGTATTCCAGGATCATGAAAAGACGGGATATCATGCGATGTCCGCAGGATCCTCAGCGCACACAGGCCTCCTTTGGGCATTAGAGTCATTGGCGTGGAACCCTGAATACATTACTACATCAACACTAGCTCTCGCCAGGCTTGCCGTTCTTGATCCTGGAGGACGACTAGCAAATAGGCCGTTCAATAGCCTGTGTGCCATTCACGTCCTGTGGACGCGCGGAACGGCGGCAACGGTCGACGAACGCATGCAAGCGCTGGATGTGATCCATACTCATGCACCAGTAGTTTTCTGGGATTTGCTTTTAAATCTGCTCCCATCAGGCCACGGATCAACCAGTCCCCCACATGCCCCTGCGTGGCGTGACTGGAAACCGGACGATATTGCAGGAATACCGTATTCAGACCTTTTCCGCGGGGTTGAAGCCGTTTGCCGCCGCATATTATCAGAAGCCAAAGGAGACGCTTGGGCAGAGGTCGTCGGGCGCTTCCCCGATTTTCCGCCTCCATTCAAATCGCGAATTTTGGAAACCCTCAAGGATCTCGATCCATCAAAATTATCGGAGAATACTAGACAGACTATCTCCGACACCGCACGAGAACTTGTTGCTCGTCATCGCTCCTATCCGGATGCCGGTTGGTCGCTATCATCAGACTTATTGAATGAGCTGGAAGCTAGTTGTGAGCACCTAATACCTGAGGATCCAACATACCGCCATAGATGGCTTTTCACGCAGACTAGCGTCAGGTCTTTTGGAGGTCGTGGCAACAATGGCCGACGGAACGAGGAAATAGAGCGAGTGCGGACGGACGCCGTCGCGGAAATCTACGAAAACGTCGGTGTTCCGGGCGTATTAGATTGGGCTGAGCAGTTTGAAAGCGAGCTCGCCGCACGATGGCTGGGACAGGCCTTGGGTGGGGTCGGCCTCACACCAGAAGAAATCGAGATAGTTTGGGCCGCCCTCGTATCGGAGAAGGACGTTTGGCGAAAGGTTGCATCTAGCTACGCGGCCAGACGTGCTTCAGCCGCTGGAGAAAAATGGACGGAATGGGTACAAGATGTTTTGTCTGCTCATCGGGAGTGGTCGCCGGACCACAAGGCTCACTTACTGGCCTCACTGCCCGAAACTCCGGAATTGTGGGACATTGTCCAAGCGGAAGGATCCGATGTAGACAAGGAGTATTGGCTCCTTGCCAATCACTACGGACTCCCGGCGCATGGGGATGCATGCGTCAGGGCTGCTCGTAAGCTGCTCGAGCATGGCCGCCCCCATACAGCCGTCGATATCTTGGACTTGTATGCGGACGAAATTACGGGAGAACCACCCGATGAGTTGGTCGCTGACGTTTTGGAAGAGTCGGCGACGACAGAGCCGCTTGAGCCAATCGACCATATGTTCACCTACCACGCAGGTCGCCATCTCGATCGGTTAGCCGAGCACTCATACGACGAGAAGCGTCTTGCGTCACTTGAGTGGATGTACCTGCGAGTGTTTAGGTATGAAAATAGAAGATCTCCAATCCTCCACAGCGCACTGTCGAAGAACCCTGAGGACTTTGTGGCGATGATTTCAATTGTATACCGAGCGGAGGGAGAGGAACCACAAGATCTCTCTGAGTCTGAACAGGCCTATGCACGAACGGCACACGACCTACTAGAATCATGGCATGATCTTCCGGGACTACAGAAAAACATGACAGTTGATCGGGCGTGCCTATTCACTTGGGTAGAAAATGCGAGAACGCTACTATCCGAAGCCGGAAGGCTGCGCATCGGCGATCATCATATCGGGGCAGTCTTGAGGTACGGCCCGCCACCCACACAGGATTTATGGCCATGCGAACCAATATGTGAACTCATAGAGGCAGTTGCGAGCGATGATTTGGAGGACGGCCTAAGCATGGAAATCTATAACAGCCGTGGAGCGACGAGCCGAGGCGTAACTGAGGGCGGAACGCAGGAACGACAACTAGCGGAGAAATACCACCGGTATGCTCTCTCTGCGGGACGCTCGTGGCCGAGGACAGGAGCTCTTTTGGAGCGCGTCTCACGCACGTACACTGAGGATGCTCGTCGACATGACGTTCAGGCAGAACTTGCCCAAGACCTTTGGAGATGACCGCGCAAATTGATGAATCTCAGTCGCAACCTGGAAAGCGGAGTACAATTATATGATTTGGGACAGCAACCGATCGGCCAAAGATAAGACGACGGGATGTATCATACTTGGCTCTGCGATATACAACGTTAATGCTCAAGATTGATGTCATAGTTTATTTTATATCCAAACGCGGCACGTAGAGGATTGCCAAACAATCAAATAAGGCTTCAAATGCACGAGATACAGCATAGTGACATTTCAATCTGGGCCCATAATGACCATCACGGCTTCGCAGAATTGCGACGTGATTCCGCCGCGAGTGATACATTGCTGACTCGCCCGACCACTACTCTTTATCACTACACCGACTCCCATGGTCTAAAAGGAATGGCTCTACGATTGTTCGTGTGGGTAGCGCCGTTCATCGAGCCCCTGCAGGGTAGAGGTCGAGGCCTCCCAGATGGAAGTAGATGGCATTTGCAAATCGCTGCTTGTTGCGGAAGCCCCGGCTC
>Ga0098037_1000098_pt1 | contig 59979 bp, 65 predicted proteins | sample 5_EtaG_FD_75050 | JGI IMG/M metagenome (GOLD analysis project Ga0098037, IMG submission 75050) | Marine viral communities from the Subarctic Pacific Ocean - 5_ETSP_OMZ_AT15132 metaG | ecosystem: Environmental > Aquatic > Marine > Oceanic | place: Pacific Ocean | collected 2015-01-08 | reverse complement strand
ATCAGCTAATTGCTGTAACCTTTTCTTTATAACAAACTTAGGCTCAACAAGTTGTATCATAGCATCATTACGGAATCTTCCAGACTTAATATACTCAAATAATCTACGCAAGCTCTGTCTCTTACCACCAGACATTTTAGATCTTGTTCTGGTTTGTAAATCATCTAACATATTGTCCATATTTTCCTCTGATAACTCTTCTTTAGAAGGCTTTTCATTTATAGAAGGAGCATCCTCCGTAACATCTTCTTGTACAGACTCTTCATCTATTTCTCTTTGAGCCATTTCTTCTTCAGTAATCTCCTGATTACCCTCTAGATCCGAGTCTTTATTTGCATCAATACCTCCAGGTCTTTCAATAGATTCTACTTCTTCTTTAAAGTAATCTCTTATTTGAGCTTCTTGTTTTTTTGTAAACTTTTCACCTTCTTTTAAATTAGCTTTTATGTAGTTTATACCAGCATCTATTGAAGTAGCTATATTAGAAGTAGCTCTAAGAGTTTTTTCCATAACAAATAAACCAGCCTTAATAGTTGGTGTTATCATAAATGGATCACTATAAACCCTTGAGCCTAAAGCTTTACGTAATTCTTTTAATTTGTCAGCAAACTCATTTAAGACGTGAAATCTTTGAATGCCTCGCTCATCATAAACATCTCCTTGTCGCTTATCGATGATGTCCTTGGAAGTGTCCCCACGGTCAACCGCTCCTTGCCTTCTGGTAAGTTCTGTTTGGAGGTTAGTCTTAAACGACTTTTGCTCTTGTTTAATTGTTTCATATTCGCCATTTGTAAAAATTTTAGTGTTAACATGTCCGTTCTCTATGGTGTTTATAATATTTTCACCAAGTGTTGATTGTGTTTCTGCTAATGCTTTAGCAGTATTTTCTAAGTGCTTTTTTTCAAACTCTTTTACATTTTCTAATGTAAGTCCTTGATCTATTAAGAACTCAGGAATAAATTGAAAAGATAATCCTATATTTTGCCCTTGTTGATTTTTGTGTATTGAAAATCCAGTTATACCATTTTTTGTAAGTATATTAGAAACTTCAGCCATTTCAGAATCAGATAAAGATTCTGTAAACTCAATTCTTGTAAAAGGTCTAGCATTAGGATGGTTTGAGTCAGTTGTTTTAGAAACAAACACAGACTCTTGATTATTATCCATTCCTATTTTTATAACTTGATCTACAACACTTGTAATATCCGTGTCTTTAGTAAATACAACTTCAGCATCTATATTAGGCTCTGCTTGGCCCATATATGCTCCTTCCGATAAAGAAGCTCTTCCTGCCTCTGGATTTAATTTTACTATAACATCATTAAGATCTTTAATAGCCTGATTTAACCTTAACTCACCCTGCATAGCATCTATCATAGCAGCCTCTATTTCTATATCTGAAGCACCTCTTGCTTTTGCGTCTGCACCAGCTTTTGAAACAACAGCATCTAATCTAGCTTTTTGTTCTGCGGTTACATTACCTATATAAGCAGTAGCACCAATCGCCATCCTTTCCGTTGCCTTAGAAGCCTCTACCTGATCTAACATTGTGGACTTTTCAAAACCAGACTTATTAGAGTCATAGTTATTGTCAAACCAAAATTGTTTTTCTATAAACCACATAGCAGCTTGTAAATCATCTATATTGACTCCAAGTTTTTCAGCAGCTCTTGCGTATACACTTTGTGCAAAAGCAAAGTCCTTTGGATTAACACCATTTTCTTGAAAAGATCTAGCCCTCCAAGGAAGACCCGAATCAGCATAAAGTAATCTTTTTAAGTTTCTTGCAGCCCAAACATCTATAGTAGCTCTTCTATTTCTTCCAGAAAGATTTTCTGTAAATTGTTTTGTTTTTAATCCTGGACTATTACTCATCCAGTTACCATATAAAACCCTTGTTAAAGGACCCGTAACCCCCTGCATACCAAACCTCATTCCGTTCATTTTTGTTATACCAGAATTTTCAGAAGCTTGTTTTACCATGGTTATCATTTTATTCCTAGTCTTAACTAAGTTTGGGTTTCCTAGTTTACCTGAGTCAAATTTTTCTATTATCTCCTGAACTTTTGTATTGTAGTTTTCTAAAGCTACGTCAAAATATCCTTGGCTATACATCTGTATAGCTTCAGATGCTTTTTGAAAATTAGCTTTGGGTGTGGCTTGTGGAGATGTAACCCCTAACAACTCAATAAATAAATTAGCATTAGGTCCAAACTTTTTCTGTATAGCATTTTTTGTATTACTATACCATCCAAAATCTGGATCCGAAATAGATCTTTTTGAATTAAAATCTTGAATCATTCTTTCTGAAGAAACTTCTATTTTCTGCTGATCATTCATTCCCTCAAGTAAAGGGCTGTCACTAAAATTGTATCCGTAAGTTTTAAAAACAACTTGATTTTTATCGTTTATAACAATACCTCCATCTTCAAGCACTATCTCCAGTGGCATAGATGTGGGATCAGCTTTAGCTTTTTGTATTTTTACTAAAGCTTTTTGAATAGCTTCTAGTTGAGGCTTTGTATATTTTCTTTTTTTAATTTTATTAATAATACTTTCGCTATCTACAAATGGCTTCACAACAACATCTGGCTGAATAGCATTAGTTTCACTTGTTGAGGCTTCTAAAGAAATTTTAGCATTTTGAAAAGATTCTGTATTTAAATTAGGGTCTGAAGAAAAAACAGTACCTTGAACACCTTTAAAAACATTTCTTAAATTATCCATAGCCTCCCCAAAAGTTCTACCTATTACCTGACCTGTAGAAACCTCAGTCCATTCTTTCTTCCAAGGGTTCTTTTTAATTTCTATCTCCCTTCCATTTATAGCACCTCTGTAGGTCGCTGTATTTAAATCAAACTTAAACACCCTATCGCCTGAGTTTTTTTGCACACCTTTTCTTTCTACAAAGACAAATTCATCTGGAAGTAATCCTATTTTTTGATCAGCAAAAGGTCTTTCTTTAGGAGAAACGTAGTTATTGTCTCCCTTTTTAGGTATTGTTCCATCTGGGTTTCTTAAGTTTTTATTAAAGTTAACCCAAGAATTTTGTCCTCTAGTCTCTGTAGTCATGGCTCTTCTAGCATTAGGGCTAAACATTCTAGAGTGATTTTGCCAAGCCATCTCTTCTCCTATAACACCAAATCCATTTCCTAGTTCTGTATGACCATAATAATCGTGCACAGCTCTAAATAAATCATTAACAAGTAATGGCTTTCCATTTACATCCACCTTTTCAGTTGGTCTTAATAAAGGATTATCTTGCATAGCTTTTTCTGAAATTTCAGTTTCGCCATAACCCTCTATTGTTGAGTATATATATAGATGATTGTTATCTCTAACATCTTTAATCATCTCGTCACTATTAGCATAAGGTTCTCCCGTCCCTTCCCATATCTCTACATTAACACCATCGCTAATCATTTGATTGTACTGCATTTGAACCTCTTTAGATAAAGACTCATAAGCACTTTTTGTTTTAGGATCCTCAGGATTATTTTCCATAGAATCATACGCATCAGCTATTCTTTTAGATCTTTCTTCATTTCTTTTATTATCTACTTGTGGAGGCGAGTAATCTATACCTAAATTACTTCCGTTTTTAGCTATATAATCTTTTGTTGATTGAGCTGTTCCTGGATTAGGATCGTTAAATACCCTTTGGCCAGCAGGAACATTTATTGAATTACCAGCAGAACTTCTTGTTGATTCTCCCTCAAAAAGATCTAATTGTTTACCATCATCAGTTTCAGTAGGAGTTGTGTTTACAAGACCATGTTTTTCTATTATTTTTTGACTGTATAGTTTATTAACATCTGTTATTGATTCAGTTAATTTAGGAGTCCCTTCAACATAATCCATTAATTTAATCCATTCTTGAACAAAATTTTCTCCATGTTTTTCTTGAAAATCTTTATTTATTTTATGAAGTTGTTGTACAGTCTCCCACTTACCATCTATTTTATCTTGCATTTTTACCTCTACAGTTCCATCTCCTTTATAATTAATATTAACACGTTTATCTTCACCTTCGTCATTTTTATAATCCCAAGTTTCTTTTTTTTGTGTAAGATTAGTATTAGAACCTTTAGTAGAAATTATGTTTTGCCCTGTAGGCTTTACTCCTAACTCCTCTGTCTCTGTTGTTTTATTTAATATTTTTTCAGCTAAATCAGATACTTCTTTATCATTTTCAATAACAACCTCAATATCCTTTCTACTTAATCCACCTTCGTTTATAAACTTAATTATATCTTTTTTACTTAAACTATTGCCGTCTACAGAATAAATTGGAGATCCTGGCTCAACTAAAGTAGTTGTGGGAACACCATCAATTACCACAGTTTTTGTTTCAGGAGATGCAAAATCTGGATCTACCTCTTGGTCAAGTTTAAATAAAGCTGCTTCAGAAGAGTCTTCCCAAGTCATGTTTTCAAACATATCAATCTGCTCTCCCATTGGTCCTTTTTTATGCTCATCAATAGCATCTAAATAATCTTGACCTTGTGCTACAGCTTCTGGTGACAAAGGCTGTCCGTTAGGGCCTACTCCCGAGTCAACAAATCTTTGTAACTCGAGCTCCATTCCCTTTGCTGTCCTTAAATTAAAAGCACCAGACGCTCCATAACACAATATAGCTGTAACAGCAAATTTTTGAAGAGCCTCATCTTGAGTAGCTCCAAATGTAGCAATCCAAGCTTCTTTCCAATTTCCATTTAAATCGCTTAGTTGCTGTGTAAATTCACCAGCATATTCTGCTAACATTTCAGAAGTACCCCCTAGTGCAGTTCTAGTGGTCCAGTAAGCAGCATTTGTTGATTTAGGAGCTTTTTTATATGCCCCTAATAAAAATTTAGCATATTTACTTTTACCAAAAAATAAATTACTAAGAATTGATTGAACAAACCCTTCTGCCGCACCCATTTTCCAAGTAACATCAGGATTAGAAGTTAATTCAAAAGACATGGCACCAACAAAAGTGTCATTAAGTATGGTTGAGGAAACCTTACCTACCCTTGAGCTTTGAATTATTTTTTTATATCTTTCTATAGACTTAAATGCGTCAGAAGCTTTATCAAGTTTGTTTATAGCGGATACAGAAAATTTTCTAGTAAATAACAACTCAGCTATTATTACACCCACCATTCCCGTTCCAGACCCTAATGTCTGAGACCAAGCAAATTCAGATTCTGCTTTTGCATCTTCTGTTGACTCACCAGTAGCACCCACTAAAATACTGTGCACCATATCTCTTTGCTCTATTTCTGATAATTCTTGATTTGGCTTATAAGCCATACCCCCCGTTGCAACACTTATACTGCTACTTATATTTTTAAGGCCCCTTCCTAATTCTGTTCCCATAGACTCTACAAAAAGACTTCCTCCTGATCTTTCAGTATACCCTTGGGTTGGGTCATAATTCCACGCTATCATTTCTGATATAGTAACCAACTCAGCCCAGTGATATTGATAGTCAGTAGCAAACTTTTTTGCGTGATCATACATAAACTTTAAATCTTCTTTTTCATATTTAGCTCCAAAATAATAATCAACACTTCTTGCAAGAAAATTAGTTTTTGGATTAAGCTTTCCGTAAGCATCCATATCCAACTTTATAACAGGTCCTTGATAAAGAGGTCCTGGTTTAGAGGAGGCTCCCATAGAAGGTCCTTGTTCATAAGTTTGATCAGGTGTCCCATACATATTATCAGGTAGACCTATTTGATCAGAGGCTAAATAAGGGTTTTCATCAACTTCTTTATAGTACAATTCACGTGTACCCTTAGTCCCCATCCTAACAGGAGTTCTTGAATTAGTATAAACATAATTCATCATGTCCCCTACAAGTATTTTTGATCCCGATGGTAATGTTATATAGGTATTGTCGTGCATATAATTCATGTGCATCATACTACCATTTATCTTAAACATCTGATCCTCCATTTTATTAAGAGCAGCTTCAGGCCCATAACTCTGAATATATTGATCGTATAAAGCTAAATATTTTTCTCTGCTAGTCATTATTTGCTGAACGCTATTATCAAATTGCAGTTTACCTTCTGGATCCATTTTAACCTCATCGTCATAATCCCCTGAAACTAAATTAAATAACTCATCATAACCAGGTAGACCCTCTTCTTTAATTTTATTATAAACAGATCTGTTTTGTGTTTTTTTGTTTCTTACGTTAATAAAATCGTTTTCAAGTTTTTTTCTTTCCTTATTATCTAGATCCTGATTTTCTAATTGTTCTGAAATACTTTTTTCTTCATTTAACAATCTTTGATAAGACTCCCCTAACCTAAACATACTCATTGTCCTATTGCCACCTAAAGCAGACATTTCGCCCTCATAATCTAATCCATATTCAGCGGTGACTTTGTCATAAATTACTTTTTTACTAAAGTAATGATAGTCGTTTATTTTACTTACTATTTCAGGATTAGCAAATATCTCCTCATTAGATAGTCCAGCAGAAAGTTCTCTAATCTCCTTAGACATGTCTACTATCTTACCGTATCCATATTTTTGACTAAAAGTAGTATTAAAAGATAATATGTCGCCATAAGGAGTAGCTTCTTTTGGTGTGTATTTTTGATCACTACCTAACTGTAAAGAATCTATAAGACCAGCTTGATTTGATGTAAATGCACTTTCATCTCCATATAACATATATCCTGGGGTATATAAATAAGATGCGTTTTCTTGAGCCTCCATTTGTAATCTTTGAAACGTCTCTTTATCTACATCATTAAAATCAAGGTTTGAAAGAGGAAATCTAGCGTTTTCTACTTTTTTATTTGAAAAAACATCATAGTTGTAAACCAAAAATTGATTCACATCATTATCGTTATAAATTGGATCTTGACTAACAGTTTGTCCCTCTGCTATTTTTTGTTTACTTAAACTTAACTCTTGGTTAAAAATAGTTAATAGAGCATTTGATTCAGCGTCCATATCCCAACGCTCAGACGTGTTACCAATAAGTTTTTCTCTATCAAGTAATAATTGATATTCATTTTTTAAATTATCTGGTAAATTATTCCAGTCTTTTACGCCACCTTCTTTTAGTATTAATTCTTTTTCTTTATTAATATCATCAACCTCATAGGTTAAGTTTAATAAAGAATTATACGCATCAAGACCTTTTTTTGTTGTGTGCTGATATTCATTACTACCTGGAGGTTTATTAAAATTAAGAAGCTGTTGTAAACCTGGAGTATTGTATGTTGCAGCTCCATATAATCCCTCTCTAGTTGTTTCATCATCAAGTTTTGGCACCTTATAAAGATTTTCTGTACCTGTCCAAAGTGCTTCAACATTATCTTCATTTATAGGTCTTGGGTTAAAAAGAGTAGGGTCTGTGGCAGAAGGCATCGCATATAGATTAACAGCCTCTCCGTTGTCGTATTTTTGTTTTTTTTCTAACTTTTCGTTTATATTTTGTTGATCTAACCTAGGTGTGTTTTTATTACCTTTTTGTTCATTTTCTTGTTTAAGTATATTTATATAATCCTCATCAGATATATTTTGTTTCCATATATCAAGATTATTCTCAGCATTATTTAATTTAACCAAATAATCGTTTACTTCAGACTCACTCATATATCCATATCCTAATTTCTCTCTTGCTGATGGATCTGTTAATAAACCTGTTAAAGTTTCTATTCCTGTTTTTGTTTGTGGTATTTTAAAACTTTTAGAGTAATCTCCATCAAAACCTGAAGTCTCAACCATTTCTCCTAAAGAAGATATAGCATTATCTATTTTCTGATTTTTAATATTAACTTTCTCTTGATTGGTTTTTTCTAGGTATTCGTTTTTTAGTTTTGTTTTTATGTTTTCAGGAACATCTGAATGCGGAACGTTTCTACCATTTTTTTGGTAATAACCTATATAATCATTGTACAACCAAACGTCTTGATCCTCGGTTGGAACAACAGCACCTTCTTCAGCTTTAAAGGTTTTTTTATCTGTTTTCGTTTCGGATAAATCCGATGTACCACCTTCCGAATCTGATGTAGAATCTGCCGAGTCTTTTTTTTTTAACCCGTAGTGATTAACTACTGAGTCAAGTTCCTCTTCGGATAAATTGTGATCAGAAAGCTTGTCATACAAATCCTTAACCATGCTATGATAATCTCCATCATATTGAGCTAATATACTATCTACCTCATATTGTGACAATTTATGTTTTGTCAATTTTGAGTAAAATTCCTGTATGAACTTTATAGCGTTCTTATCCTTTTGATAAATTACTGCCATTTTCTAATTATTTTATTTATGATCCTGGAAGTTTCCAGTTATTTTTTTTACTTACAATACCACCCTCTGCGTATGACGGACTATCAGATTTACCCACAACCCCATTGTTATTAACTTCTTCAGCTTTTTCTATAAACTTAGAATAAAGCTTTAGGTTCGATGACATCGTATTCATTTGAGTCATAGGTACGTAAGTCTCAACACCGTCTATTGTAACAATTTCACTTGGTTTAGCATCTGCATTATCATTTGAAATTGCTCTTTTTATAGCATCTGGATCTTCTGGTTCAAAGTGACCTTTAAACATTGGGACAATAACACAATATTTAGCATCCTCAGCAGTTAATGGTTTAAATTGATTATTATTATCAATCCAGGTACCCTCCATTATCTTTCCAGTTCTAGAGTCAATAGGTATCATAGCGTGCTGTGCACCTACAAATGTACCAGCCTTTTGTTCTATATATTGTTGAGCTACATCCTCTACAGTAATAAAGTTAGTGTTATTTTGAAAAGTTAAATAATCCGATCCTGTTATGTTCTCTTGAACCCCTGTATATCCATAGGTAGTAAAGGCTGTTTTTTGAGTAAAATTATCGTGAGTAGGATATACGTGAGCAATATTTCCTATCATTTGAGATGACTCCCATTTATATTCATTAATTTTTAATTGCTCCTTTATCTCTGCACGGTTTGATGTAAATTTCTCTTTACTAAATCTATTTTGATTAGCGTAGCTTTCTAAAATTAACTCTCCAGCATAATCATTAAATGTTTTAATTTCTTTTTGGTCATATACAGATTTTATAAATCCACCATCTTCAGACCTAAACTCCTCAGCTAATATCTCATTGTTCTTTATCATAGGAAGAACAGCATTTATTTGAGCCTGATCAACTTCACTTTCCTGTATACCATATTTTTCAGAAACGTATTTTCTAGCAACCTGAAGAGCTAAAGCGTCTCCATAGTCATTACCCCACGTTTGACCGTTCCAAGAAAATAAATCTATACCCTGTTGTCTTATTTTTCCAATAGCTTCATTATCAATTTCGTATTTATTTTCAGATACTTGGTTTAATAAATTACTAAACTTAAGTTTTTTTCCAGCTAATTCGTATATAAAGTTTGTAGGCTTATCTAATGTTTGGTATTTATTTTTATCAAAAAACCCTGTGTCAAAATGCTCAAAAAACATTTTTTCCCCATACATTAAATTACCGTTACTATCAAACCTTATACTGTCTCCAGAAATTTCTTGATTAAAAACATCATCTATCGTAAACAATCCTGACTGGGCGTTTTGACCATTTGACTGAAGTTCTACTACCAATCCTCCCCCTTTACTTAAAAAGAACCCATTTTCATCAACTAAATAATCATTTATATTATTAGGGTCCCCACCTTCTTTTAAAGATAATTGCTGCTGTACAGTTTCGTCATTTGTCCAAAAGCTATTTTGAAAAATAAATGGTTCATTTCTTAAATCCATGCTAGTCTGAACCGTGTTTATATTTAGGTATTTAGGTTTTTGTTCTAAGCTAGAAACATCTACTTTTCTATTTCCGTATTCATCTTTTTCATTAATGTAAGATAAAAAATCAGTTCCGTTTGTAACCCAACTATTACTATGATCAGCAGCTCTTGTTACACTTTTCTGCATGTTTTGAAAAATCCTGTCAGTTTTTATATCATATAAATCACTGTTTGGATTTAGTTTATCAGCGTTATTTATAGCAAATTGATCTAATTGATCCATCGCCTCATCATGTACTGAATGAAATCTATCTTGGAAGTTGGCTTCAGTTTTACTAAACTTAGCTAAAGGTGGCCCCTTAGTCTTACCTTTGTTTAATTGTTGCTCAGCAAGCCTTTCTTTTAGCTCAAGCTCTTTTCTTTTTAACCTAAGCTGCTTTACAGCTATAAAGTTTTGGTTATAATCAGGAAGTTGTATCGGCCCTTTTGGCGATCCAGTTAATACACCCATTTTATTAGTAATTTATTTTGCTCGTAGGCTTGTACATTCTCATTCCACCTCTAGCATTTTTAGTTCCACCTATTTGTTTTTCTTGATGCTCTACAGCCTCTTTAGTCCATTTATTCATTAACATCGCCATTAACCTCATAACCCCATCAGAGTTTTTATTTGACAATAATTGCTCTAAAACTTTCACGTCTTTAGATGGCATAATAACCTCACCACCTGTCATTTCCCCTATCTTCTCGCCATCTCTAACAAGATCTATAGGATTTGTTGCGTGCTCCTCTTCTCCTGGAGAAACTTCTGGTTGACCAGGCTCCATTGTATTCTCACTGTCTCCACCTTCTTCCATTACCTCTTCATTCTTACCACCCTCTTCATATTCAGGGACTATGCTTCCATCTTTACTTGTTAAAATGTTTCCTAACATTGTTGATCCAGCACCAACATTTTGTAATTGAGCTATCATTATAGCTGTTTCTAAATCTGCGGTACTTTCAAGTTCTTGTTTATATATATCAGACATCGTTTCATCTGCTTTAAACTCCTGACCACCAAGAGCAGTTGTTAATCCTGTTAAATCAGCTTCTTTTTGTTTTTTAGCCTGCTCCTCTAATGAGGTTTCTTGTGCCTCTATATTTAAAGCTTGGTCAGTTATACCTAAATCAGATTTATTTTGTGCATCTAAAACTTGACTTATACCAGCCATTCCTTTTGCTCCACCCTTACTTAAGTTTGCTAAAACATTTGCTGACGATTGCTCCGCAGCATCTCTTTTATCACCTAAAGCTGTAGTATCTATTTCTACATCTGTACTTCTTCCTTCAACTTCAGAAATTCTATCTTTTATTGAGGCACTTGGATCTGGAGTAAGAACGTCTGTAACACCTTCTAGCCCACTTATAACCTGACCTGGGTCCTGAACATTATCTAAAGCATCCTGTAGTGCATTTTGTTGTTGTTGAGTAGCGGCATACTGTAAACCATAACCAAGAAGGTCTCCACCCATAGAAACTAAAGGGTTGTTTAGAAAACTGGTCATTGACTGAAAAAAACCTTCATCAGCCTTTCTAGGGTCCTTTTTATACTTTTTTGTAGAGTATGTTTTACCCCCTTTTCCGTAAGTAGGCATTCCTCCTGGTCTATATATTTTTTTGTTTTTCATAATAAATATTTACAAATATAGTTTTTTAAAATTATTTAAACAAGTTAATCATCACTAAGTTCGCTGTTAAAAACAGTAGATCCCACACTAAATATTTCCATAGGTTGATTAGTTAGCTTACTAAGTTTTGTTTCCATATACCTACCCTTCATTCTATCTCCTTCTGCAAAAGCATTTCTAATAACAAATAAAAACAACCCATCAAAAGTTAAATCAATAATATTGCCATCCTCATCAAGTGTTGTTGGTGGTGCTACTAATGTTAATTCTGTGTCACTTATTATAGTAGATATTGTTCCAACTAAAACGTTTTGTTGAGTATCTTCATCAAAGTAAAATAATTGATCTCCATACTCATTTGAAGTAGGGTCATCCGAAGTTCCTATTATAAGATTAGAATTAGTAAAATTTGTTCCTAAGCCAGTTATAGTAGATGTAAGCACGCCATCCTCGTCCGCAACAGTGCTCCCTGTACCAACGCCAATTATGTCCCCACCTACCCCATTTTGCGTTACAAAAGGTATTTGTGCATAAAGCTTACCTTCTCTTTCGTCAAAATTGTTTTGATTTATAGATGTTGAAGATAGATCTGTAGTTAAACCTACATCCGTTTTTTGTGTTGATTCTAAGGTAATTGTTTTATACCCCTTTACTGTTGATGGGCCTTTGTTAAAATAGAAATCTAACATTGTTTGATATAGATCCCCATAAAATGTGTTATAGTTTTCCTCATCCTCATCGTGAACATAAAGCCCTGCATCTTTCCATGACACAAACTTTCTATTTATTTTACCATAATAATCTGCAACATGAGAATAAAACGTCATCCATCTTTTTTGTTTTTCAGCAAAAGAAACTACAGAACCTTCTGTTATTGTTGTGCGATCAGCTATATAATCCTCCCACTCCTCATCAGAGCCTTCAAAAACACTTTCATAATACTCCCACTCATCTTGATTCTGCATTATCTCAGGAAACTGTACAATGTATTCATTGTGTTTAGGATTCCAACCACCCTTAATTCTAAAGTGTTTATTATCAGACATTAACATAGCACCCGTAATAGTTCCGTAATTTGTGTCCCAGTTATATTGTGGATCGTACTTATCATAATCACTTGATCTATCCCTAAAGTAATCTGACATTTTAAGGTCTGATATAACCGTAATACCATCTCTAGATAATCTTAGTACAGCACCTCTTTTTATATCAGTCCAGTAGAAAATATTTCCATTCTTTACGAATGATTCTGGATTTTTACTTATACCATATTTACTAAAAAAGAAAGTTCTTGTTCCAAGTATTTTATTAGATAAAGCAACATTAGCCTCACCTTTAGCATTAAAAATAACATCCTTCTCAACAGGTATTCTATACGTTTCGTCTTCTTGAATCATTATAAGATCGGTGTCTCTAGATTCTATTTTTTGTATACCACCATCTATTCTATCATAATCCTCCCAATTAAATAAAGATAAGTTAAATGAGTTTAATCCGTTATAATCCGTATCTGGTTGATAAACATCTGAATAAGTGATAGAAGCTTCTCTATTATCCTCTTTATAGTTTACAGAATATATATTCGCTCTACCTATACTAAAGTGATTAGTTTCTTGATAATCGTTTAAATAATAATCCTCTACATTAAAAGGAATATCATTTCCTGTTACCTGTTGCATTATTCTAGATTTATAATAAATATCACCTGTTGTAAACTGACCCACTGCTGGAGTGTTTGACGTAACGTTACCAAAAACATCTTCTGTAAAGGAGCCTCCCTGATCTGCAATAGGAGCTCTATGTCTTCTAGAGGCTTGGTCTATTTTATATTTTGTTCCAAACTCATAGTATAATGTTTCCTCAGGCCCTGTCTCTTCTTTTGCTCTGTATATTTCCATAACAGATTGTCTAAAGTTATCCGTTCCATTTATAACATCTTGCTTAGAGTATCCAGGTATTGGATTGCCTTGAGCATCTTTAACTTCACGTACAATTAAAAAATACCCATCTTCTGACCCATCAGAGTTTAAAGCATTTAACTCTTGATTGTTTTGTATTGGTGCCGATTCATCAAACGCACTATAATATTTAAATCCTGAAACGTGAACGTCTATATATTGATCCGAAATAAGTTCATTTTGTTCTTGACCTGGGCTTAAAGCTGATTGACTACCCGTTGTTATAAAACGAACTCTATCCCCTTTTTTAAACCTATAGTCAAATATATTAACATCTGGGTTAGGAATACCTTCTTCACTAACAGCATCAAGTGGTATATAAGAATCATCTCTACCCTTTAAGCCAGCCATACTTATATATATACGATCATCATCAACAACATCACTTTGATTAACATGAGCCTTTAATGATCTAAACTGAACAAATTCATCAACAGTATTATTTCTAGAATAAAACCATCTATAATGACTAGCCCAATCAGGAGCTTGATGATTTATTTTCCACATTATACTTACAGGTCCATTTATATCTATATTATTTTCATCTATAAGATCATTCTCTATATCCACATCCGCATTTGTTCTTTCTGTTGGAAACTTAACATAAGTTTTTGATTCATCATCTACAAGAACTGTAGAGCATCTGCCTTTTTCATCGTAATAAACAAGTCCAAAATTATGAAAGGCTCCACTTTTAAAAGATGATACAGAGTTTATTCCACCGCCATATTGATTATAAGGCGTTGTACCATAAGTAAGTTGTGCTGTGTTTTTAAAGTTATTATTAGAACCTGGTTGATTAGCATTGATGTTATTAATTAAAAAACTATATCCAGGAACGTTACCACCATTAGAGCTAATCATTCTATATTCATAAAGATTTAAATTAGGAGGTGCTGAAGGAAATACGTTCTTCTTTGGTGCTACCCATTCTAATATTAACGTACTGCCATCTACAATAGGTCTTTTGTGCCAAGAAAAATCATAATCACTCGCTTGTTCTGGTTTATCTGTACCTAGCCCATCTATATCTGACTCGTCATTATATGAAGGTATGTCATTTGATGTAGTAGGATTTATCGCAGCTCTTAACTGCTCTGCAACGTGACTCATTTGTGTAGCTACATCTGTCTCTCCAGGTAGTGTTTGTATTGTATAATTAAATCTACAAACGTGCTCTTGAGAGTCTTGAGACTTAGCTGTCCCTAATTGATTAAACTCTCTTCTTACTTTAAACTTCCAACTAAGATCTATATTAATTGTAGCACCATCTCCCCAATTAACTAAACCAAAATTAAATAACAATTTAACTCTAGGAAAACCTTCTGCACCGCCAGCATTAGATCCCGTATAAACACCATTTCCAAGAGGGTTGTCCGTGGAAGACTCTACTAATGATGGGTCGCTAGCATTAATAACAACTTGAGTTGATTGACCTACTGTGTTTAAACTGTGAGAATTAAAAGCTATATTAGCTGTACTATCACTAGCTATAGTGTCCACAAAACCATCTGAATCAGTATCAGTACCTAATGGGTTACCAAGACCTAGTGGATCAGATCCCCACCAAGCATTTATAGTATCTTCATCACCTTGATTTAAACTAGGATCTATAGTTAAAGTTGGTGCGTTAGTTGTGTTTAAAATACTACCAAGCGTATAAGCTAAATCATTTGTGCTGGACTGTTGATTATTAGTCCAGTAAGGAAATAAAACAATAGACTGAGCCTCTTGCCCTGTTAGGGCTGTTGGGTTAGATGTAAACCCATATTGAGGGGTTAATGATGTATTTGTTAAAGGAACGTCAAAACCTTCTGTATAATTACCAAAAGCTAATCTATTATTAGATAAAACAGTTTGTGTTGTAGCTGATCTAGGAACGTTATCAAACAACTTTGTGCTCTCTACGCTATCTAAATTAGTGTACATTTTATCATTATAAAAATTAACTGTTTGTGTTGAATCTTCATTTGTTAACCAAGCACCGTAATCATTTTTTATTTTAGCCATACTTTTAAAGTCACCTCTATTTCCTTTTGGAAAATTTCCAAGGTCCTTACATTTTAATACAGCTATTTCAATAAACTCAACAATTCCAGATGAGTTTTTTATAGTTACCTCTATTTTATTATCAGATGATTGATTGTTTTCTTGAGGTATATTATTCATACTAACTTGAGAGGGAACAATATCACTAATAGGGGACCATGCACTTACTTCTTTATCATAAAAATGATACCTATATTTAAATTGCCACATGTGACCATGTAGGTTATTCTTTTTAAAATTTGGATCTGTTGAATATGTATATACAGGATAATCAAGAGGAGGTCTTTTAATTAGCTCTACATATTGTTTTTTATCTGCCGATGGATAAGTTGGGCTATATAATTGATATGGATAATAATCACTTAATGAATAACCAGTAACAACTCCCTCTTCGTTTACTTGATAATCCCCTACTATACCATCAATCAAAGCCATACTAGATCTAGACTTTATAACATTAAGAGCATTTGGCTCCCCATATTGCCTTGAGGTCCAGTAAAGAACATCTCCTACTTTATCAATATCATTTATTAAAAACTCCTTTCTCCAATTAAATACACTTGTTCCTGGATTACCACTGTCTCTAAAAATTGTGGTTATATTATTAGATTGTAAGTTATATCTTAATATATGATGAAGCCCAGCTCCAGGATCACTAGCCACCATATAGTATATATGATCATTTTTAGTATCCTCATAAGTCCCTATACAAGTGTAGTTTACAGGGGTTATTTCTGGATGTTGACCTAAATTAGTTAAGGCTGTAAAGCCACCTTCCATATAGTTTTTTTTTGCCTCATCAACCACATTCCATCCCATTGAAACAAAACCATTCTCAGGTATTAATAACTGATCACTATCTCCATACGGACCATTTACAATGTTAACATCAGGACTTCCTTGAGTTAATATATTTATATGAAACTGTTCAGCAGAGGTGCTACAAGTACCTTCAAATAATAAAGCATAGGCATAAATTTGACCAGGAGTATAATTAGGATTACTTGTTATAAGATTAGTGTTTTCAAACCAGTCTTCGTCATTCCAGTATTCAGAATTATTATTTATAACAGTAACTGTTACCCCAGCATTCGAAAACATTGGCCCATAAGTTTCTACAAAAGCTGTTAAGTAAAGTAATTGATTTTCAGCAGTAGACCCTTCATATTCTATAGGAGCCTGTATTTCTGGAGTGTTTACATTTGATAAAGAACTTGTAAGTCCTATATTAAAATTTGCTGGATAATAACCCTGCTCTGTATCTGAAACATAAGTAGATATAGGGTTATCTATAAGCTGTCCATTAAAATACGCTGAAGGATTTTGTTGTATAACGTAATCATAAGCTTCTGGCCAGTTAGAATAATTAGATATGTAATTATTAGAGGGCATAAAAAGAACAGTTCTTTGAGGCGTGCACTTTCCAACTAGATTGGGAAATTCATACGAAACTATTTTATTACCTTTTATATTTTCTATAACACCTTCTGTGTTTGACTCAGAAGATATATTTCTTATATTTAAAGCATAGTGATAATCACCATTCTTCAATAGTCTAGGATCAGTGTCCTTGTCTAGTCCACCTATAAATACTCTTTTTAATTGTTGGCTAGGCATTTATTTAAAGTTTTGGAGCCTGCTTAAATGCTTTTCTTGTAGTCTGTAAAGCCTCTTCTTTATTGAATGACTGCATTCTAGCTCTAGCAAGTCTCTTTTGATTATAAAATTCTTTCTTAGCAATCATCTTCTCATTCATATTAATTGCTCTTTTTCTGTATATAGATTTCCAGTACACATAAGCCTTTAAAGCCTCTTCAGCAAAAGCGTGTATTTTTATCTCATCTCCAGAAAGACCTGTAGACCCATCTGAAATGTATTCTAATATTATAGATCCTTTTGTATTTGAAAACTCTATGGTTCCCTCTTGTAAATTCTCTCTATAATAACCATTTGCGTTATTACCTCCACCCTGTCCGAATCTACCATGTATACCGTCTCCAGGAATATTATCTGTAAATATAGGAGGGTCTGTTTCATTATCATCAGTAGTTGATTTAGATCCGTGAACAAAATTTATTTCAGTTTTTTGTCCTAAATAATTCATTTCCCCATTACCCCCAACAACGCCTATCTTAGTATAAGAAACATAATCAAGGGGAAGTCTAACTGTATTTTTGTGATCTAGAGATAACTCTATTGTTTTTATTTGCCTTACTGTATCAAAACTTAATTCTTTTAATCCACTTAAAGCCATTTTAAAATATCTTAAATAATCATGCTCACTAGATTTTCCTTCTTCTACAATAAGATCTTGTATAACCTCTTGAACAGAAACAAACTGTGCTGAATTTATATTATTGTTATATTCGTACCAATTTTGATTATAAGCCATCTTTTATTTATTTAAGGTTATCATTAGTCATATCTTTTTTAGCTTGCCTCATAACACCAAGTATCTGAATAACGTTTTTAATAATAATATTAACATGATCAGAAGGTACTGGATAAGGGTCGTTATCATTAAGATATGATGAGTTTGATAGAAAAGTAACTACTATTTGATCGAAATCATCTGTATTATATTTTTCATATAAATATATTTTATTACCCTGTATATAATAATAATCCCTACCACTCATTGTAACGGCTTTGTTATATAAAGTATTATATTGACCATTACTAGGCATTCTTGTAAAAGTTTTGTTTTTCTTAAACCTAGCTGGATAATACCCTTGTTGGTTATAGGCCCCCCATTGGTTAGGGTTTCCTGTTGCCTCATCATACCCTGCTATATAAGCCTGAGTGTTCCCTAATATGGTTGGGGTGATTATTCCAGGTGAACTAACGTTTATATTAAAACCACCTCTTTGAGTCATTTCTACAAACCATATTAAATTATTTGGTCCACCCTCCCCATCTTGTCCAAAATAATTTGTACTTAATGGTGCTTTTGCTGTAACAGCAATATTTTGTTCTTTAGCTATTTTGTCAGCATTTTTTAAAACAAACGCCTTTGCTACATACTGAGCAGCTGTAAGAGCATTTATAAAGCTTATCCCATCCGCTGATATAGCGTCACCCCAATCTTCGTTAGAAAAATCTACTGTGTATGGAGTATTATTTATTATAATCTCTAAAGAAGTGTCAGATATTTGATCTTGAGTAAACCCATTTGTGTCAGTAAAAGTATAAACAAAACCGTGGTCCCCGCCAGAATCTGCTGAATTTATTTGAAGGTTTGAAATAGAAAAGTTATATAAACCACTTATTATTATATCAGATTGCGTTGTGTCACTACCACCTGATACATGTTTTAATTTAAAATCTTTTAAAAACTTCTTAAAATCATTACTAGCTTTAATCGCTTGAGCTAATCCTTGCCAACTATATATAGTGTTTTTATATTTTTTTGTATTAATATTAAAACTTATATTATGTTCTTTAGGTTCAGTATAATCATCTCCTGTGTTAAGTGTAAATGATATTATATAATTATCATCCATTTTTAAAGGGCCGTTTGTGAACCCAAAAAAAAGAAGTTCTCCAGTTGAGTTTGAGACAAGACCTTCGTCTACAGAAACCTCTACCACCCTTCTTTGTCTATTTGTGGGTATATTAACTTCACCTAGATTGTCATCATCGTGATCATGTTGAGAAAAAGCTGCACCAGATGCACGAACATGTTGCACGGCCATATCTTTTGGTAAAGACATTAAGCCAGGTAGAAGTCCATACAAACCAACTCCTGAACCCCCTTTTATTCCCCCAATTAAGTTTATAGATTTCTCTATAAGGTATTGGCCTAAAATCTCTAATTCCGCTTTTGAGTTAGCAACCCCTTTAGTGTACATAGAGTCTAATATTTCAGCTTTAATCATGGCGTCCCTTTCCTGGTCAACTAAAAACATTATTTCTCTTATACTAATATCTATTTCAGTGGTAGGTTGCCCCCCGCTAATTATTCTTAATATTTGTTCCGCTATACCTCTTCTTGTTGCCATTTTTTAGGATTTTTTTTGATCTTGTACTTTTGCCTCTGCATATCCTAAAGGTTCTTGATCCCTAAGAGATATACCTATATAAGAAAGCATTCTTTGAGCTACTTCACTATGTGTTTTTTCAGATAATTCTAATTCAACTGTATTAGGGCTAGATGGATTAAATACATACATATTGTTAACCATAGTATATCCCCAATGAGGTTTTTTTGGTTTTCGTATATATTCTAAAAAATAATCGCTTCTAGAAACAGTTCCAGGGAAAGTTGAATATGAAGGAGAGGTTACTGATGTCCAAGTCTGCTTTGCGGTAATGTAAGAATCGCTTTTATAAATCCTAAAACCACCCTCTACAACAACAGCCACAGCCTTACCGCCCATTCCAGTTAGATTCATAGCGTCAATAGGATTTAAAACACTTTCCTTTCTCATAAGATACTGATCGTGTGTTAATAGTTCAATATTGTCGTAAGGAAGATCTGCAAATAAAGTATTAAATTGGTTAAACGTTAGGTCATCAGGATTACTTGTAGATCTTTTTAATTGTATAAAATGTAAATAATCATCTGGAGTCTGCCAAGATCCAACACCATACTTTTCTTCATTAAATTGATCTATAAGGTATTGATAAGGAAAAGGCTCCCCTGGATAAGCAGTATTCCAGTTGTCAACATCATCTTGGGGTATAGGTATATTATTATAACTTAACCTTTTTTGTGTCACAAGAGTGTGTATATCATCTATAACAGAATTATTTTGCTCTAAAGCTAGTGATGGTCTATCCTTAGCCTTATACCTAGCAAACCTATCGTGTATTAAATCAATTTGAGCTCTTTCAGCTAACATATTAAACTCAGAAGGTTTTATAAACCCTCTTTGTTCTTTATTTGCTATAAATTGTATAAACTTATATAACTCATCAATCGTCATATCTAAACATTTTCAACAAATATAGCAAAAAAAAAGGGAGGCAACAAACTTGTACCCCCCTTATTGTTAATGTAAAGTAATGTTAATTGTATTTAGATAAGTGTATTTTTATCTGATCCATAATAGAACTACCAGAATCAGTCATACATTTATCAGCTAGAAAGTCCACTGGCTTAACTCCCAATGGTACTTTTGTTATTACAGGCCTTGTATCTCCCTGGACCCACATAACTTGTTGAGCGTTCCAATCTATAATTCCAAAATCTTTAGCTCTAAGTAATGATTGTTTGATTTCCATCTTAGGATCATCAAGTCCTGTTATAAACTTTTCAGGATCTTTCTCAGCTAAAACTTTCATATCATATCTAATCTCATCTGTAGATTTATCAACCCTTACTCCTAATACTTGAGCATATCCTAAAAGCTTATCTAAAGGAAGTTCAAAAACTAACTTTAAGGCATCCATAGATTTAACACTTTTTTGCAACCTCTCCTGAGCTTGTTTAGCGTAATCCATAAGTTTAAATGATGCAGGTGATGTAGCTACCCTATTAGGGTTACTAGAATTAGAGTTACACATATCTAAAAACTTTTTTAAAGTAGGGTTTGTGTAATCCACTCTTAAGAATCCATTACTAAATGTAATAGGAGATTTTACTTTTGCATCTTCTTTTTGCTCATCTTCAAATATAGATGACTCCCCAGGTATGTATCTTATTTTTCTATTAACACCTTTTTCTTCATCAAATATAATATCCTCAGCTTTTAACATATAAACAATAGGAAATTTAATATGACCTTTACGATCTCTTCTTTCTTTTATTAATCTATACGTGGTAGCTTCTTTAGGATTTTTTATAAAACCTTTATTTAGGTTTTTTATTCCGTGAGTATTTGTTTTTTTAACTGGCTTTTCTGCCACAATAGTGTCCTCAACACTTTTTTCTTGGTATGGAGGTATGTTAATATTTTCTTTTACCTCTATTACTTTTTTTGCTTTTTTCATTGTATTAAAAATTAAATTAAATTAAAATTAAAACATCTTGGAGGAGGATAAGCTCCCCCTCCTTAATGTGTTCTTTAGACTGCCTATATATCATTTCAAGACAGCTACCTATTTACGCAGGGTTATCAGTCAGTATTGTGAAAGCAGCTACAATGTCGTTGCTAGGCTTGACAGAGTTGGCAGCATCCATAATAACAGCAAATCCATTGTTCTTCATATTAGGCTCGTTGATAACTTCTACAATATCTCTAAACGCTGCCTTGTGAGCATCGTTAGTAAGAAATTCTATTGTTATCAAATCAGTACCTGAAGTGTTGTTAGCTTCATCTGTACCCGCTGCTTGAGCAGAATCAAAGTACATATAAAGTTCATCAGCATCTTTAGATACCATGCCTTTTAATTTAGACATTGGATAGCATACTGCATCTGGTGCAGTAGATGTGCTTGAATTGAAGTTCCCATCTGAGGCATTCATAAAATATAACATTTTCATATCTATATAATTTTTTATAAGTTAATATTACGCTGTAGCAGCCCTTACGGTTACAACAACACTTGTTATGTTTGAATTTAAAAACTCAGAGTCAACTACATTAGCAACCACAATAAAGCCATTATCCCTGGAAAAAGGTTCGTTCATCTTATCAAGAATACTAGCCATAACAGACTTTTGACTATTTGCAACAACAGTTAAAACCATAGCATCTGTTTCTTCACCAACAGCACCCTCGTCAGTAACAAGAGCAGATCTTCTCATCGGCTTGAATCGCATAGTTAAAGTTGTTCCATTTGTGTCGCCAGCTTGTGTATCAAATCCTAAAAAGGATGATAATGGGTACATAGCCACCTCATCAGCGTCTACATTAGCCCCCGCTTTAGCTTCTTGAAAGTATAAAAACTTTTCTTCGTTTTTTTCCATTTGTTATAAAACTTTTAAGGTTAATAATTAAGATTTCTTGATTAACATGTATCTGTTAGCCGCAAAGCCTTCAAAACCTCTTTCACATCTGTAGTGCGATTGTAGCACATCTTTAGTGTTAGTTTTGTTTGCTAGAACAGCAGAACCAGTTAACCAGTGCTCCATATCTCTAGAATAACCATTAGCAGCTTTATATCGTATTCTTAACGATGGAATGCTATCACCAGACTTAGCGTCTTTTTGCATATCCATAGGAATACAAACACCGTATCCGTTGTAGTTGAATCCAGTAGCTCCTAATAATCTAGGGTGGTTAAATAAATCATAAGTTTTCTTATGGAATGTGTAACCTCCTCTAGTGAATGAGTTGAAACCTAAGTTTAACGCCATATCTTTACTATTTTGGAAAGCACCATAGTTAGCACCGCCAGCAGCATAAGCTCCTTGAGATGCTAATAAATCATCAATATCTAAAGATAGATTGATACCTGAATACATAGCGTATTCTTTAGCACCTCTATATTTATCTAATGATTTGATTATAGCGTCAAAGTCTGCCATTGTAATAGAAGCAGATTCTAAGTCCATAGACTGTCCATCTGTTTCTATCCAAGGAAGTAAACCTTGAGTTCCTCTAAGACCTGAGTTACTTTGTGCCGTACCACTTTCAAAAGTTGTATTAACACCTTCTAAAGTAGCGTTAGTGATATCCTCACCTAGCATCATCATGATCTCAGAATAATCCATAAATCTCTTATAAGTATCTGATTCACCTTTTAAGTACCATACATACCCTGAGCCCATTTTTTCATTGTCAACTTTTACATATACAATGTTTGTAGCCTCAGAACCTGTTACCTCAAAAGATTCTTTTAAGATCATACACTTGTTAGAGTATTCATGTACTAATGGAGATAAACCATCTGGCTGTATCCCACCTTCAGGGTGAGCGTTACCAATGATTGCGAACTCATAATCATCACCTGTACCTGTTTTTGCCTGGTTAGCACCATCTATAGAGTGAACTTTAACAGTTCTTGTAGATGCACTAGGCATTTGTGAACTAATCACGTACCACATGTCACCATCTTTATCTCTTAAGATATCACCTGGTCTTACTGCTGAATAATCGTCAGTTCCTATAAAGTTTTCATTATAAGAGCTTGATTGAAGCGTAAGAGTTACCTCAGCAGCATTGTTTGCTGAAGCAGATGAAAATTGTGCAGTTATACTGTGATGTCTATAAGTTTCCTCATAGTGTTCAAATGAAGTGTTTGAACATGGAGCTTTCGACCCCATTAATTCAAGAAGTCCTGTAATACCTTGTTCACCATAACGCTTAACAAGTTTTTCAGAGACATCTCTTTGTCTAAATTGACCCGAAGTAGCCGTTAAAGCACTTACATAGTTCTCGTTAGTTGCAACTTGAACCGCTGAAGGCTTTATCAGCATACCACTAGGTATATTTACTGTTGCCATTTTTTATAAATTTTAAATTAATATTTGTTGTTATCTATTCCATAATGATCCCGTCCCTCCATGTATCTGATCATCTAACTGCTCAATAATAGACTTGTCTTTTGATATATTACTTTTAGGCTCGTTGTTAAACGATGGATTTTTTATATCCCTTACCACCTGCTCGGTGCCTTTGGATCTATATTGACTCGCAACACTTCTTATAATATCTTGAAAATTGTCCAAGACAAACATATCAATGTTTAATTTGTCAAAGTTCCAGTCGCCTGATTCCTCTACATATCTATCGAAAAAATTATTAAGATTAGAGTTTGATTCAACTAATGACTTTTTATGGTCATCGTTTAATTGAAAATCAAAAACCTCTCCATTATCATTTATATCAAAAGATAGAGATTCTACATCATCAACTTCGGTCTTCATGCTGTTAATCCAATTTTCCCTTATTTCATTTGCTTCTTCATTACTCATGCCTTCATTTTTTACTGGCATTCTGTATTGCTCTTGCATATTTGTAAGATCTTTTCTGGCGTTAGCAACATCTCTTTTAAGCTCAATCTGCCCAAGCTTCTTCTCAGTTTCATTACCACTTTTATCTCCTAATTTGTATTTAGAGGTAATTAATAAATTAACTTCCTCAGTTGTAAGGTCAGGGTTATTTTGTTTCATATAAACCTTCATTACATCCTCATTAGATATTTTATTGTAGTCAATCGCTTGAGTTTGAAGATATTCAATAACCGATCTCCCAGTCTCACTTACAAACTTGTTCATTTGTGCTATCTGTTCGTTAGCAAAATTAAGTTCTCTTGGAGAGAGAGCGTTTTTGGCATCATCAACAGATGAAAACTCTGTGCCGAACTTCTCGTTCATGTAATTCACAAAGCCTTCATTTACTTCAGATTCCGTAGGTTCTTGATCCTCTTGTGCAGGTTGATTGCTAGATTCAGTATTTAAAGAACGATCATTATTTTCTTTTACAGGATTTTCTGTTTGCACAGGCTCCTCCTGTTGTACTTGTTGTGGAGCTTCTTGAGTAGCTTCTACTGGTTGTTCTGGTGCTGGAGTTGTTAAATCAACTACCTCAGCAGCTTGTGAATTGTCATTAGATACTACCTCACCGCTAAATTGTTCTGCGATGATTTCTCCCATTTCGTCACTCATAATAAATTAAATTTAATTAAACAATATTTTTGCAAAAGTAATTATTTTATTTGTTAAAACAAAATTTTACTTATGTATTTTTATTCCATTTCTGGCAAAGCACCAAACTCTTGATCAGGATTCTCTATAGGAGGTTGATTACCTTTTCTTTGCTCTATCATTCTTGATTGAAAATGAGCACTTTTTTCTATAGTATCTTTTCTAGAATCACCTTGTATTTTGCCAGCAGCAACCTTAGCTTGATTTGTTAAATGAATTTCATTCATTCTTCTTTTATGAGAAGCTTCTTCAAATTGATTCTTTAACTGAAACTCTAACTGCATTTTTTGACTTTGTATCTGTGCCTCTGCCTGCATTTTCTGCATGTCTATTTGAGCCTCCATTTGTAACTCTTGTTGCTTTGCTTGTGTAGCGGCCATTACAGATTGTTGCTGTTGTTGAGCGTTTGCCTGTGAAGCAGCTTTTTGCATGCCAATTTGCTCTTCTTGATATTTCTTTCTTCTAAGTATAAGTAATTGATTGGCTAGTTTAACATTTTTTATATCTCTAATCATTATGGCATCCTCTATACGAAGCTCTTTCTGTGCTATAGATACCTGAATGTTCTGCTCTAACCTAGCTTTCTCCTCTTCATCAGGAGCTATTTCAATAAATATACCAAAATCTCTAGCGGACACATCTTTATTTACTTTTATAGTCTCTATAGTAGAACTACCTATGGCTGATATATAACCATCAATAGCTTTATCATACTCTACTATGTCTTGTAACTTTAAGCATATAGACTCAGATAAATTCTTAAATATTTTTAAAAACCCATCGTTAATACTTCTAGTGGCATTGTTAGAAGCTAGTAGTTGCATTTTTTGAACACCAACCAAAGCTTCACTAGATGGCTTTGTCCCGTCTCTAGCCTCATTAACACCCGTTACATCCCTAACCATTTGTAGATTGTGTTGATATATTTGAATCAACTGCATCATATCCCTACCTATGCCATTTTCTAACTCTTGTATAGGAACAGCGTTTGAAGCCGCCCCTTCATCATCCATTCTTCTGTAGTATATATTACCTGTTTGATCAAATATCTCTTGAAGCTCAAGTGGGGTAAATGTTCCGCCATCACCTTTGGAAACATTCTCTAAAGACCCTACCTCAAAAGCAGCCCCCTTTGGTCTAGCTTTAGCCATTACTTGTTGCATTTTTAAATGAGCTAATTGTATCTGATCGCCAAATGGAATCATTCTTTGAACTAAGGAAACATTCTGCATTTTATGAATGTTTGGGGTGTAAACCATATAAGATAAAGAAACCTCAGATAGTTTTGATTTTTTTCTAGACATGTTCTTAGCAAGACCATAATCAAATATAAAATCTGTTCCCACAATATACTTACCACTATAAACTACCTTAACAGAATTTTGTATTACTTCTCTTTTATTTTTAGATTTTTTTGGAGTCTTATAATTATAACCCCTTTTGTTTACAGCGTATCCGCCATAACTATTTTGTTTCTTCTCATACTTCATGTCATAAGTAGATATAAACTCAGCATCCATTATTTCTATAGAAAACTTATCGTACTCATGGTTATAATCCCCTATTCCAGAAAACCTACCATTATTCATATAATCAGTATCTTCTGTTTTCTTTGCATAATTTTCTGCTATATCTTTATATTGTTCTTCGGTAAACTGATCACCAGCCATTTGTTTTAATTCAGCTATAGATATAGTGTAAACTTCACCAGCGTGCTGTATATTTTTGTAATCAGGATAATTTGTGTGAGATGTTATTAAGTTTGATGGATCAACATATCTTATCTTCACTCCATAAGAAGGGTCTATATAAGTTTTTATAGAAGCTGTTCCAATAACAACCATATCTCTTATTAACTTTCTTCTCATTTCTTCAAAATCATTTTGTTGTAAAACAAAAGTAATTCCATTCTCTATAGCTATTTCTTGAGCTTGTTTGTAATTTAAAGACATAAATATCTTTATTTCATCATAATCTTTGGCTACAAAACCAGGCTTATCATAAGCTCTTCCTGTTTTTTGAGTCATTATAGATCTAATTGGGCCCAATAACATATCAGCTACCATTTTTTTAGTATCTTTTCTTCTAACATCTATTGATATAGGGTCTATAGCGTTTGCTTTTACACTATGCTCTTGGTTGATAATACTCCCACAAACAACATCAACAAATTTAGGTATAATAGAGACAGGGGTCCAATCTATATTCATATAAGAACTATCCCCTTGAACGTCTAATAAATCTTTATACTTACCAACACTTTGTGTTCCCTCGGCATAAGATCTCATTTTTTCAAATCTTCTTTTTCTGTCTTGGTAGTTCATTTGACTGTTATTTTTCCAGTCGTGATACATTTTTTTAAAATACTGAAGACCGTATTCATTTTTAGCTTTATCTTCGTTACTAACAAAGATAGTAGGGTACCCTCCTATAGTTTCAAATTGTGTTTTCATCTATACTCTCTTAGATATTAATCCTGAATTATTATATTTTTTTATAAAGTTAATACTTATTTTTTTAACTTTCTTTTTTGTAACATGTTTTTGAGCACCAAGTAAAGCTAAGCTAGATGCTACTGAAGCATCATACTTTGTTCTATTATCTGGTTCAAATCGACTCCAATCATCTAGTAGTCTATTAAAATAACATTTACCCATTTCCATTGTTTCTATATCAAGTATGCCTATATAATCATACACATAAGAAGCAATAGCTTCCGTTTGTGCATTTAATACAGCAACACCTGTTGATGGTATTCCTTTTGTTCTTTGCTTTCTGCTACTGTCTGTATGAGTTGATTCTGGTCTATCCATTAAATACTCATAATAACCTCTTCTTTCAAAATACTTTATAATACCTATTTTATTATTCTCTACTAATATAGGGCAACCATAAAAAACACAAGTTTTAAGAACATCTTCATAAAACATTTCTGCCTTAGGTGGCCTAGCTATATATTCACAAACAAACACATTAGAAAAATCATCCATCATTGTGAATTTTTTATACACATAACAAGCAGCGTCTGATCTCCTTCCGTCAGTTGTTGTATCATGATCATAAGGGTCACATCCAGCTACCATTTCTATTTCATTTCCTGGGCATTTTTTAACGCCTTTCATTTTTATACTATTTCTTCTATCTTCTGGAGGCAACCAAGATATTCTCCATCTACCTGTAGATCCTGGTCTCCAAACAACTTTAGTGTCCTTCATTCCATCTTTCCATATAAAATCACCCTTTACTATTAATCCTTCCGACTCTTCATTATAATCCATTTGTTGATAGATTCTTTCTACATCAAAAGGACTATGTCTTGAATCACTTCTAAAAGCCTCTTCAACAGTAAAAGGTCTTTGTCTTTTTTCTTCAGAAAGTTTTGTTGTATTTTTTTTATACCCCTCTCTTACGTTTTGAAGATATTCTTTTGATCCTATATTTTTTCCTATAAACTTAGCCTGTTCTTTTGTAGGATTACTAATAACAGACATACCGTACTCATCTATAAATCCTTCATACCCATCGTAAGCTGGAGTGAAATAACTATACATACCAGATCTAGTCCTGCCATTTCCATCTCTTTCTTCTATACTACTATCGTCCCATATGTTTTTAAATCTTTCACCACCTGAGTCAGCCATTTCATTAACTGTAGTTGGCATAAAACATTTTCCTATAATTCTATCGCCTAGTGTTAAGCAGGATCTAACAACTTGCCAATTCTTTTCTACATTAGCGTCCACCCATTTACCACCCTCATCACATAAATATCTAATTAACTTCACTGAGTCATAAGAGTTGTCTTTTGTATTCCTCCAGTCTATCTTACTATTTAAAGCCTCTGACTTTACAATCTTCTTAAAATTTTTAGAAATTTTCTGTCCTGGAGCATTAAAGCTTAATGTACTTTTAGGATTATCACTACCATCTATAATAGGTTGAAAGAAAAAAGGTAAATGCCTAAACATATAAACCAACTTATCAGTAAATAATGATTTAGCATCTACACCTGTTTTACTTATAATACCACCATGTGAATTATATCTAGATGTTATTTCATGTAATAGCATAGCGGCACCCTTATAAGAAGCCCCTTCTCTACGATGCTTTACCATAACCATTCCAAAGCACTCTGGATCATTTTTACATATTTCCCAAAAAATAAAGAACCTTCTATCCCTATCTCTATATTCAGGGTAACCTATATCTAGTTTGCACCAGTTTAAATAATAGTAATGTTCGCCCGTTATATATGTAGGTTTTCCATTATTCATAAACCAAACACCATTCTTTCTTCTGTCGAACTCTTTGTTTATAAATTTTGAATGACTGGCTGCTGTTTCTTCTGAAAGGGTATCTGGAAGCTCTGTCCTCGTCCACTTTTGATCTTTCTTTTTTAGATCTGAAAAAAGTATATCTTTTTTCTTGGGCTTAGGAGGGAGCTTAAATTCTAATCCATTTACTCTTATTTTTCCTTCCATAAGAAATTTTTACCAATTATGCAAATATAGTAAAATAAATTGTACTGTCTATTTTTTAGCGTATTTTTCTGAGAAGCCAGCTTGAAATGAATTTTCCTCTTTATCTATATCTTCCTCTGTACTATCCCCCTCTATTTGTTTCTGAATTTTATTTATAGACATTAAAATTTCTTGAGCATCCATAAAACATTCTTTTTTAGCCTTCATAGCATTTCTAGCCTTATCGTCTTGTAACTCTGGGTCTACGGGTTTTTTAACCTCCTCTAATAATAAATCAAACGCCTGCCTCCCCGATTCTATTAATTCCTCTAATCTTTTTTTTACGTCTAAGTTTTTCATTTTTCTTTAAATTTAATAATTTAGAGCACCTTTCGTATTCTTCGGTGTCCTCGTAATATTTTATCATAAGATCTAAAACGTCATTAAAGATAGAGCTTTTAAGGTCCTTTTCGCTAACCACGTTCCATAAAAGATAAGGAACTTCGCTTGATTCTAGTATTTCATCTAAGGACTTTTTACCCATGATAAGGTCGTAAGAGTTTTCCATACATAAGTCTAAGATTTCATTGTCCTCCATACTATTTTTCTATTTTAGCTAATATATCAAAATTTCTCATCCTCATCAATTTTTTTCCCATAATATCCATATCATACTCTGAATTTTCTGAAAAAACAACCTCATCTCCCTTCTTTACCCCTAACTCCTTTAACTCTTTATTTAAATGTCTTACGTACCCATGAAGTTGGATTTCTTCCATTTCAGGCTTAATTAGTATACCTGATTTTGTTTTAAAATCATCTTCATCTTCCATTTTCTGCTCCACAAAGTTCCAGTAATGCAACATCTTTAATTTACCATTTCTAACCCTACAATAAACGTCACTCCAAAAAATCTTATAAACAAGGTCTTCTTCATAAAACTTAACCTCATTTTCATCCTGTGTTAAAAAGTGATGACAATAAACAATATCTCCCTTTTTTATATCAAGGTCTATTCCGCATGTTAATACCCCTGGCGTTTCTACCACAACCCCATACTGCCTAGCTAACACTAATGGATCAAAACTGGTATCTATTACTAATTCTGTGTCACCAACATTAGTAGTGTCTTCGGTTCTCTTTTCTACCTTAACAAAAAAATAATCTTTTATTGGTCTCATATATTATTGCACCTCGTAAGAGTCTCTTTCCTGAACATCAAATTCTATAGCTGTCGGCTGATCAAAAAACCTTTTCCAAGGCCTTGAAAACTCGTCTCCCTCCGTTTTTATATATACATCATAAACAACCTGTTGATGCTTAAACCAAGCTGCCTCATCCTGTATTATAGCAGTCACCTCTACAGTTCCTCCTAACATTTTTTGACCAACTTTATAAGTTAATCCTTGTTTTAAGTCTCCTATTGTTATTTTTCTTATTATAGGATTTATTGATTCAATTTCCATTTTTTTCGTTTTTTTCTGAGTAATAAAAGTCTAAATCATCCACCTCGCCAATCGTTCTACCATTTATCGTCACGTAACCACCATTCTCAATAATTTCTTTTTCTGATTTATATTCCCCATCTTTTTCCATTATCATAGCAACTTTATAAAGAATAAGATACCCTATTAAGTCAGATATAGTATCCTCTGTTTCATCATTAACCCCTACGTTTTGTATACGCATAAGTTTATCATCTATTCTTGATCCTAATGATTCAAAAACATCTCCTTTTGAAAATACACCTGATGGATTTAGAGCGGAATCTCCGTAGTCTCTATTTTTTTGTAGAAGTAGATTTTTAACGTCTTCACAGACCTTTTCGATTAGTTTTTCGGTTTTCATGTTATATTAAATTAAATTTCTACCAATATAGTAAAAATTTTTTATTAATACAACTAGCCTATAATTCTACTAATTCTTTCGTAAAATAAAATAATTGATTTAGAGGCAGTGGTAAGGGTTTCTATTCCAACAAAAGGAAATAAAGGAACTCCGCTTGTTAAAGCTAAAGATTTTGTGGTAGAATCACTTTGTGTAGCACCACCTGCTGTAGCTGATGTAACCAGCCCATATTGAGCGTCATTAACAAATACAGAAACTTGTCTATTTATATCTATCTCAATCCTTAATCTGTAAACAGTATCTGCTGCAACCGCAAGACCTAAGTCCGTTATGTAGTCAGTTCCTCCAACAGAATAAATAAAATGTAAGTTAGCATTTGTTGTTAACGCTCCTTGAGTATCATCTTTTGAATACAAAAAGTAAGCTTGATCATCATCTGTTGCGTAAGCAGCGTCATTAGTTTTCTTTATACCAGCCCAAAAAGAAGCGTCTGCTATAGAATCACCTGTTTGAATAGCACCCTCCCAAACAACTTGTTTTTGAGTTAACCAACTACTGGAGTTCCACATAGTTTGATTTGCATCTGCGTGAGGCAAAACAATAACCTGATCATTAGCTGAATTGTGAGTTATTAAGCCCATACCACCATAAGACCCAGTATCAAACCTAATAGTAGCATTTGCCACATCTGTTCCAAGGACTTCAAAATCTTTATTTGCTCTAACGTAATTAGCTAGAAGAGTTGCGTCATCCGCATCAGGGTCTATAACCATAGTAAGGTTAACAGCTGGTAATTTTTTAAAGTATTCTTCTAGCTCTATTCTTTGTGTGCTTTTTCTAAAAGATCCAGTGCCCGTCATCTCTAGATCTCCATTAACCACAACCTTTTCATTTTGTGTGTCAACTTTAAGTAGTTCTGTATTACCACTCTTACCTACTTTAAACGCACTGGTGTCAGATCCTAGTGAAAAGTTTGCTGTTCCAGAAAAATTACCAACATGTAGTGTTGATGTAGGAACTGTATTATTTATACCAAAGCTTGTAGTTTTAAAGAAAGATCTATTGTTATTATCCTCTATACACATGTAATTATTATTACCTGGAGAGGTTACGTCTATATCACCAAGTTTTACATTGTAAGATCCATTTGTGTCACCTATATAAAATTTATCATAACCATCTGAGTTTTCTACTAACATAGATTTAGTAGAGGTTCCTATAATATGTAAATTTGCTGATGGCGTAGAAGTTTCTGAAACATTAACAGCCACACTGCCAGACACGTGTAAAGATGATTTACCTAAATGAATAGCACTTTTTACCCCATCCCCATCCTCTATTCTTGTTGGCGTGGTAGAGTTAAAGCCTGTTGTTGCTTCAGTTTTAATTAAACTTTTATAACTGTCTTTTATTTTTTGTCCTGTTAATGAGCTCATTTTATTTTATTATTTATTATAAACCATATTTATCATGAAGGTACTTTTGTATTTTGCTTAAATTAGAATCACTAACAGCATTATTGTAAATAAGAACTTCATGTATAGCACCAGTACCTGAATCCGCACTAGCACCAAGTGTTGAGTTGGCCCCGTCTCTAGCTCCAACAAGAAACATTATACGGGAACTATTTGCGGTCATATCTCTATTATGGGTGTCATCCAAAGCGGCCTCTGTAGCAACAGGGCTGCCTACGCTATTCCATATCCTACTATTAGTGCTATTATTAACAAAGCTCCAAGCCTCAAAATCTGGAGAAGCCCAAGCTGTGTTACTCACAACCCTTTGGGTACCATCTTTCGATTGGTATTCTATTTGATCTGAAACCGCCTCTAAAGAAATTTGAGAAGTTAGCCTGGAACTGTCTACAAAACAAACAAGTCCTTGGTCATTAGCTGTGGATATAGTGCTTTGATCAGTTTTAAAAACAATAAACATACTTACGTTATCATGATCAAGTGTAAACCCTCCCATTCTATTTGCTGATGCAGCACCTGTTGGGGTTGAATACATTGAATATAAGCTTTGAAGATTAACAGTAAATTCTGCACAATTTAAACCATTTGTTCCCACTTTCCAGTCAGGTCTTCGGCCAGAAACTGGTTGTTGAAGAAAAGCATTTAACGAAACAGAGCTTGCTCCTAAACCATCATAAGCCTTATTGGTTACTTTTGATATTGGTTTACCTATTGTGATAGGACTATGAGTAGGTCCATCTGGTTGAAACACAGTGTCAGCGTCAGTAAAGTCATACCAACCAACCAGTCCAGATACTTGCTCTGGTGAGAATGGTAAGGAGCTAACGCTACCTGAAGTTATACTATTTCCTAAACCTAACATATTATATTATTAAACTTCTACTGTTTTACCTGTTGGAGCTAAATAACAAATGCAAGATCCCGCATTTAATTCCACTGAGCTCCAAGCTCCATATATAGTTACTCCCGCAGGAAACGTATGAGAAGTTGTTATTACTGTTGCAAAGTTACTTGTGTTAGCTGTAGCACACTGCCATTCAGCATCTATTTCATCTTCTCCATCTACCGTACTTATGCAAGCATTATCCAACCTTGTACTATTGTGGTTAGTTAAAGTTTGAAATGAAGTGTCAGCAGTAAGTATTGTTATTGCACATATAAACTTAGGAGACTTACCACTTGTTTTAAAATCCATCTTCGCTCCATCTCCAGTAAGGTATGTGCTTCCATATTGACCGAAAGCAGCTTCCGTTGCTTTTGTTCCTGATATTGCCATATTATTATTTTTTAAATTTAATGATTCACAAATATAGGTAATTATTTTCAATATAAGAAATATTTATTTATATTTGCTTTACTATAATTTAAATCAATGCAAATAGACCTAAAGAGCTGTCTAAAGAATTACAGAAAAATACTGTTTTCTTTTAGGGATCATTATAAACTAAAAGTTTCTGATCTTGAGTTCTTGTTTTTTATTTACGACTTAAGGTATTTTACTGGTACTACTATAAAAAAAGACTATCAATGCTCTTTAACCTTTATAACCAGAAACTTACCAGATCTAGTAAAAAATGGTTATATTAGCATATATTTAGAAAGATCACACAACAGGGCGAGAAGATATGTTATATCACAAAGAGGTAAGATTATTGTGACAAAATTTTGTACCACACTACAAGAGGAGGTACTTATAAAAAACTTATTAAAATGAGATTAAAAAAGAAATACAGAGCTGGGGGTAAAATGAAAAAACCTATGACATATGCTCAAAATGGAGTTGTAGTACCATCTGAAACAGAAGGAGTCAATACTAATATAAAATCATCACCTATGCTTTATAGTGATATTTATGGCCCTACATCTTATACAGGCTTAGGGGGATCAGGTGGAAGTCAAATTACCAGAGAAGGATCTCCTGGTTATTTACCAGATATAGGATATAGTGATAGATTTGGTTCTGGTAGTTTATTTTTTCAAGGCGATCAGCAAGGAAGAACGAAAGACAGGTTAAGTATGGCTCAAGGGTTTGATCAGTATGCTAATTTATATAATAGAATTAACAAAGATTTAATTTCTCCAAGAACAGGGTCAGATACACCTATGACGGCTGATAGCCTTAGTAGTCTATATAATAACCCATCAGAATTATATTCTATGATTGGTGAAGATGATGGTATTAGTACCCGTGGGAATAATTTCCGTAAAAATACTTTCACTAAAAAAAATGAACAGGGTGAAGAGGTTGAGAGTTATGATATACGTTATACATTAAATAATGACGATATGAAAAAGCTAGATCCTACTAGAGAGATTTTTGATAAGGGTGATAAGGGAATTAGGTTAGGCTCTAACCAGCAACTTGTGTTTAATAGTAAGGGTGAAGTGATTAATGTTCTTTCTGATAGCGGAACGTCTACAGGCATAAAACTTTCTGATGATGAGAAAAATCAACTAAATCAATATTTTAAAGACCAGGTTTTTGAAAATTATATTACTCAAGGAAAGAGTGGAAAAGATTTAGAGAAGTACGCTACAAACGTAAGGGGTGCTCAAATAGCAAGTGAATTAGAAACAAAACCACTTTCTACTACAGGGTTAGATATGGATGCTGAAATTAATAAAATAAGAAACGTTCCTTCTTTTGTAGAGCAGGATGATGATGTTGTTAAAAGTTATGTAGGCCCAACTGTTGAGGTGGTAGATAAAAAAGATCCTAGTAAAGGGGGTATGGATGCCTATAGATTCGATGATTCTGATCCTTTAGGTATGGATGATGATAAGACAGTTTCCTCAGGTACTGAAGGTGGTGGTGGTGATACTGGAACGGTTCCTTCAAGCACTGGTGGTGATGCTAATGCTGGAGGTAGTAAAGGAAAAGAAGAAACAACAACTAAAGAAACAACAACAGGTGTTAGTGTGGGAGGAAAGGATTATGATAATGCAGAAGAGGCTAAGGCTGCTTTAAAGAAAATACCTCAAACTCAACTTAGTGATGAGGAGTATGAGTATTTATTTGGTAAAAGTGGTATGAAGATTCCTGGATATAAAAAAGGTGGAATAACTTTAAAAAAGAAAAAAAATAAATAAATAAATAAATTATGGAAGAAATTTTAAATCCAAACGAATTACAAGAAATTTTAGATCAAATATCACTCTCTGAAGATCCTACGGCTCAGGGTAAAGGAAAAAGAAAAATGTCCGTTAAGGATATAAAGCTTTATGATTGGGAGCGAATGTCAGAAAAGGAAAAGGCTGAGGCCGCTAGAGACTTGGGCATGCCTGTAAAGGAGTTAGACAATAGACTTAGAGAAAAAAATGTTGAAACTAAAATGGAATTTAATATTGAGGGAGATGAGAAGGCTACGTCTAAACTTCAAAAGTCTGCTCAAGCGATGATAGATACTTATGGTGGTAATATGAGTGGATCTGGATTTGATCGTGATATGAAAATGTTTGAAAATGCTTATGGGCCAGAGATGGCTGGTAAGTTAGTTTCACAATTAAGGCCTAAAACCGACTCTAATGTTTCTGCACCAGAGGGGAGTGCCTCTACTACGATAGGGGGGGGTGACGTGATTCCATCAGCATCTGAAATTAATACCCTTATTGATGAGGCTTCAGATAAAAAGAAACAAGATTTTATAGATTCTTTAAACAAAAAAGGTAATCCCGATTTAACTAAAGAATTAGAACTTGTTGATGAGTTTGATGCAAGTCAACAAAAAGGTTCTAGTGATCCATTTGCTGGTAGTTCTACACCTGTTTTTATAGACTCAGAAGAAAATGCTGTTGAGGATATGTTACGTGTAGTTCCTTCTCAAATCGTAGATCCATTTGAGCCTAAAGATAGAATAGACACTTCAGACGCTAAGTATACAGATGAAACTATTACTAAAGAAGGGGGTCATGGAGATCCTTTTGCTGGAACTAATCTTGATGTTTTTCAAGATGATATAGTTCTTACAGCAGACGCTATGACTGATGAAGAAAGAAAAGAGGCTCTAGAAAAAAGAGAGGAACAGGAGTTGGTTGATCAATTTATTGAAGGTAATTTACCTGAAGGTAAAAAGAAAGGTGCTGGTAAACAAAAGATAAAAAAATTCTTTAAGAATTTAGTTGGAAAAAATAAGAAAAAGAATAAGGGTGATAACCAGGATTATCCAGAGTTTAAGGGTGATGAAATGGATAAGTATTATAATACAGGAGGTAGAATTAAACCTTTTATGGCATACTTAATGGGAGGTAGGTCTCCAAAATACGATATGGGTGGCGTGACAGATGATAAAAATCAAACTGGAGATGGTTTTAAAAAATTAGGGGAATATACTAGAAAAGTCATACAAGATAGAATAAAGACACTTAAGAAAAAACCTCAAACTCAACTTAGTGATGAGGAGTATAACTTTTTATTTAAACATAAAAGTCTTTAAGATATGAATGAGTCAATGGTTATAATAATAGAGGGCGTTAGCGATCACTCTATGGATATGCAAAGAGATGGTAAGGGTGGTGAAATGAATGTCATGGGTTATAAAACTCAAAATTTTCATATATGCCCTTCAGCAACTACAGCTTTTTCAGAACTTGTAAACAGAGGTTTTAGAGGAGATCAGGCTGAGATGTTATCACAAATAGCTATGTTGGTTGATGATTACTTAGGAATAGAGGTCATGGCTATGCAACAAGGTGGTACCGATATGGCTAACACAAGAAAGATGATAGATATGGGTAACTCAGCTTTTTATAACTTAGGAGCCTTTGCTATGGAAGCAGGGGACGAGACTATAATGTCTTTATTTGACTTTATGCCAGATCATATTTTAAAAGTAGTTGAGATCTCTACAGAAGAGATTATGGATGATGAAGATTGCGGTTGTCACTAAATATTATTAGAATCTTTATATTTCTTTTTATTTTCTCTATATCTACGCTTAGCTTCTAAACATCCCTCACACCTACAACCCTTTCTATAAGCTGTAACAGATGGACATGGCTTTCCTATTCTACCCCTAGATGCTCTATAATTACAAGATGCGTGTGAGAACGATATGTTATCCATGTCAAAAAACAGATCCACAGGATCCTCTGAGTCCAACCAAGGAACTTTATGCTCTATAGTAAATCTATGAATATCCTCTATCTCACATCCACACTGATAACACCAGTTTAGATCTAACCTTTTAGCGAATGAAAACAATATAGCTTTACGAAGCCTGTTGGCTGCCGTGCCTGGATCCATTCCTAATTGTTCCTTTTTCTTTTTTTTAGAATTAGTTAACTTAGAATATTTCAATTTACTTACCCACCTTATCCATAGCGATCTTGTGAGCCTCTGTAAAAGACTTTCCTTCCCCCATTAGTTTAACCATCATCTTCATATGCTTTATAGTATGATGTTCTGCGTGTTTTTTCATGGTAGTCTTTTGTCTTTCTGACATATCAGAATTATCTATAAAAGACATTTTTGAAGATTTTTTATTAACACGCATTCCTGACTTTCCTTTAGGAAACCCTTTTTGCATAGCAGCGTAAGATTCTGGACTAATTGTAGATTTTGATTTAGATCTACTTTTACCAGCTTTTTTTCTTTTATTTATATTTTCGTATAAACTCATTTTGTATATAATTTATTAATTAACATTTCCAACGCCTCCTAGCTTGACATATTCTTTTGTTAGGAGTCTTTTTACAATTAACATTGTGCATCTTCATTTGACCCTTACTTCTAGCACAATATGATTTTCTTCTTTTGGCGGACTTACTACCCTTTTTTACCTTACCAGTAACAGCGGTCTTTAACTTAGATCCTGGGTTAGCCCTTCTGTAAGCAGCCACACCCTTCTTAGTCATACCAGCCCCAGACTTGGTCGGCCTATAATTAGCCCCTTTTCCTTTTGTTGTTTTCTTTATAGTTGCTGCCATTATTTTTTCTTCTTCTTCTTTTTAGATTTCTTTTTCCAAAAAGCAAATGGCTTTCTTTTACTACCCTTCTTTCTAGACTTTTCCTTGCGGCCTTTATTCTTAGAAGACTCCTCTAATACAACACCTCCATCCTTCTTGTGTGACACATCCTTACCATCACCAACCTTACCACCTAGAGCTTTATCTTTTTTCTTTAATTCAACCCTGTAGCCGATCTTATCTTTCTGAAAGTCCTTGTACTCCTGTTTGTAGTCTCGTTTAGCCATGATGCAAAGTTATAAAAAAAAGTGAGATATGCAAAGGTATGGGATAACTATATATAGGATGGGAGTTACGATTGCCGACCAAAGCGAATTTTTTTAGGGGGGTGGGGTGTACCGTAACTGATTTGCCAAAACCATAAAACCTAACTATCTAATGTGCTAGGATTTTGAACCTTCGTTTTTCAACATCAATTTCTTTAAAACTTTTATACATATTATTTGTATATACCTTATATAATATTATATTATATTTTAATATATACATATACTATACATATCCAAACAATAATATATATTTATTTATTAACAACCATAATGTTTATAACATGTTAGCAAATATAATTAACTAATTACTTGCATATGTTAAAATAATTACAGGGCTTTATTTAAAGCGATTTAAAGCACTCAATATCTTTTTGATATAATACCATTTGGTACTGCGAGAAAGTTTATTAGACAAGTTTTCCCTCAAGAAGAAACAACATAGAAAGTGAGACAACCTCCCTACTAATTAAATATATTATCTGTTAAACAGATTGACACCTCTGTTCACAAATTATTATTAAATTATTTTCCTCAAGAGAATGAAAGTTTCTTACATTTTTTGTAGGATATTAAATTTATTTGTTTTTATATTTGTGTGTATTAATAATTTAAACTTTATAATTATGACCATGACTAACAATTTATTACTAACTCTTCTTAAAGATATTAAGAGTAATTCAATAGCAATAGAGTTCACTTTAAATAATGGGTACGGGAATTACATAATAGACCTTTATTTTGATGAAGAATATAATTCAATAGGTATGAGTACAAGAGGTAGTTTGTCTGGAGCCAACTGGTATGAGGATACATTAGAAGGACACCAGATGATGATAGATTATCTACACCTTGAAGATGATGATTTATTTTGGGTAGACGTTAATAAAACTAGACTAATTAATAATTAAAAATATATAACTATGACTAACAAACAGATATTAAAAAAATATAAAAAAATATTAAGTGATATATGGACTATAGGCGATAATGGTGGAGATTATAATGATACTCATTATTATAATAGACAAGGGGCTTCAGAGGATTATTATAATCTTGAGGATATTCTTGCAGAGGGTAATGCCATTAATAATGTTGAGGTAGAATATATAATGAGCAACTTGGATAAAGCTTTAATTGTAGCAAAAGCGATAAGTAAAATAAGTGAACTTGAAGACATTATAGATAAGAATATACAATACGGATAAACTAAATTAATAAATTAATAACTTAAAAATATATAACTATGAACGCAACAACAATAGACAGAGCAATAATTATAATGGAAAATTATATACCTACCTTTTTTAACTCTAAAAACTACAAATGGAACATCTTACAAATAATATTGGACAATGAAAATTGGACTAAAGAAATGGTTAGATTTGTAGAGACTCACGAAGGTGATACTGAATTATATAAAGGACTTGGGTACAAGACAATGATAACTCAAACATTAATGCACGACATAGGTGGATTGATGAGTAGTGATGAACACTTCTTGCCGAGAATATAAGTAATACTGATGAGCTTTGATTAAGCGAAACACTATCGCAAGTCGGTAGTGTCTATTACAAACTTAAAATTATAACTATGATTCAAGTAGGACAAGTGGGCATAACTCAACAAGAAATAAATATATATGGTAGAAAATTACCAGCACTAAATTATTTAAACCTTAGAACTTTTAAAGGCAATAAAGTTTATATGAAAAATTTAAGGAACTATATTTTAAATATAATTAAAGAAGATGCAGAGGACTCATATGGTATTAAAAATACTGGTGAAAAAGAAATAATGAGTCACTTTGTTAGTAGATTTGAAAGCGAGTTTAATCATCCGTATAATAAAAGAGATTACCCTATACTCCGTATAAGAATAGAGAATTATCTACTAGGACTAGCTTATAACTTTGCTTACACATATCATAGTCAAACTGAACAAGCTATTGAGTTTCACAATATTAAATTTGGAGATATAGATGAATCATTAGAATTTGAGGGGGGGCATAGAGAAATAAGTGGCAAAGAACATAATTCATATAATGAGAATAATATAAGAAAACATCTATTTGAGATGGTAAGTCAATCAATCGGAAAGGGAAACCTTTTTAGTAATTATTACTTTCAAATGATAACTCAAGAGATTATCAAGCTACTAAAGAAACATAAATTAAATATTACTAACTAAAAACTATAAACAAATGAAAGCAAAAGTAAAAAGACTATTAGAACTATTAGAGCATAATACTCACTCACTATGGGATAGCAACCTACAATATACAACTGATTGCATAATCCTTGAAGACAAAGAACTAAAGGATATGGTATACGAAGAGGATACAGAAGAGTCAGACTTCAAGAATCATATATTCAATGGTAATGAATTATGTAAACTAATAGAAGAACTAAAAAAAGAAGTGTCATTTGATCCAGATTCGCTATCGCAAGACAGACCATACATGCGATATAAGACCTCTGTTCTTAAACAAATGCTAGAAGAATGTAACGAAATCTTTAAAACAAAATACACTAACAAGTTACATCAGAAGATTTTTGATATAAATGAAGAACTTGAGTTACGAAAGGATATAGGTAGCCCTAATACAAGAAATTAGTTTGTAGTTTGTAGAAGAGGAGAAGAAGTAGGAGTAGTAGTATAGAGAGTTATATTTTTATAATAAGATTCTTACTTCTTTGACTCAAAGATGGGAAAGGTACAAGAAAAAAATAACAAAGTCAATAGTATTAATTAAAAAACTTTAAACAATGATAAAAACTAAAAAAAAGAATCAACAAGTACAAAACTTAAACAAGGTATTAGCCGAAGCATTTGGAAACAAGGATAAGCACTTGGAAGTACAAAGAGTAGTACAAGAATATTTAAAAAATTATAAACTAAATAAATAAAATTATGGAATTAAAATTAAAATTAGTAAACGAATTACTAAGGGTTACCAAAAGGAAAAGGCTACCCAAGATTGTGGGAGAACAATTTAATAACGATTACAAAATGTTCTTATTCACATTATCAACAGAACAAATTATAGAAAGTTTGGAGTATGAGAACATCTGTAATTTGGATAAGTGAAAATTATTTGCTATATTAGATTAACTAAAAACTTAAAAACCATGAAACTATATCAATTTAGAAAACAATTAATACACAATAAGAAGAAAGTATTTTTTATTGACTCAAATAAAATCAAACACTATCTCTACTCAAAGTTTGCAGTATTAGATGATGATGGGCAAGTAGATTATGTAAAGCAATCCATGTTGTTTGCAGAGAATGAGAAAAGATGTTACGATTGGATAAAAGAAAATAAACCAGAATTATTAACTAAAAACTAAATAACTATGACAACAAATGAATATTTAAAAATCTTTGGGCAAGGACTAGCCGAAGAACATATCAAGAAACTTAAACAAAAAAAAGGAGTAAGTAATATAATGGACTCAATGTCCGAAGATGTAGATCAGTTTATAACAAATACTGAACTATTTTTAGAGAGAATGAAAAAACTAAATAAATAAAATTAAAAACTAAATAAATAAAATTATGAGAATAAAAATAGAAGATTACTATGGTAACGATATAGTAGAATTAAAAATAAAAAAAGAATTATTTAAATTACATGGAGATATTCTTATTGATGATATTATAGAAACAGATGAATATAATGTAGCCGATATAGATGAAGATGAGAACGGAGAATATGTAAGAGTGCAATTAACAGATAAATAAAATTATGAAAACAAGAAACGATTTAGAATACGCAAATTCTCAACCAAATGAGAATGAATTACAGAAAAAAATAGACAATTATATAGAGTGGTTTAGAACAGATAATTCTGATCCTCATGGAGAATTAGAATGGTTAATAGATTTACTATTAAATAGTGAACACAAGGAAGATATAGAACAAGTATTAAATGATACTTATAATCATTATTCTTTGATTAAGAATGCAAGAAAATTATAATTAAAAACTAAAAATTATGAGTAAAATATATATAGATAATTCAATATTTATGGAGTACATAGATGAATTAGCAACAAGAATAACAGAAGAAAGATTTGGGGAAGAAACATTTGCATACTCAAGTGAGGTAGGGCAAGAAGACACCTTAATGTTTACAGAAAAGGCACACGATTTTTATAATGAAGTGTATGATGAATATGAAACATTAACTAATAATTTATTAGGGGTATATAGCAATAATGAACTAAATAAAACAAAATGAGAGGGTTCTGGGAAGTAGTGGGAGATATAGGTCTGTACTTTATAATATTTTATGTATCGTTATTTATATTAATATACATAAGAGGGGTACTTTTATTGATCACGGATATAATAAATAGATTAACTAAAATTAAATAAAATGAAAATAAAAATAAAAACAAAACAGTTAGCGAGAGAGTTGGCTAATGATAAATTAAAAGAAATATATGGAGATGAGGCAGTATTTGAAGATAACTATGATGAGTTCTATGGCAGGAAATATAGAAAGGGAGTTCTAAGCGATGCTAATAAACACTTTAACTATTACTACGGAAAGATCAAAGAGTGTATAGTGTATCCATTTAAAGAGGGGGACACCTATTATACTATTAAAGATGGGGAGATTATTGAAAGTTGTTGGGATGATATTAGCGAGGAAATGTATAGAGCAAACCCAGATATAAAGCTTTTTAAAAAAGAAAGTGTGGCACTTATGTACATGGTACAATATAAAAATGATGAACAAATTAAAATACTTAAAAAATGGAAAGACAAATAGATAACTCAAGACTAACAAAGGCAGTTAGCCCAAGTAGTAATATGTCAGGATCTGTGTGTTCAGATTACGTTAATGAAATAAAATTAAAAAGAATATTAACAAAGTCTCTACAAGATCCAGAAACAATAGAAAATTTAAAAAACAAAAAAGGCTTCGGCAAAACTCATTATATGGTTTCTAAAAAAGCTAAAGAAATGATAGAGTCAAAAGTTCAGAGACTAAATAAGGATAGAATTAATCTTTATTTAAAAAAAATAGAAAATAAAAAACCTATATATAACTGTATTTTACAGATCAAGTCAGAAAATAATAAGTGGTAAACTAAAAAAAACTTTCATAAATATTGTGAAAGTGAAAAAATATTATTATTATTGTGTATAATTTAATTTAAAAAAAGAAAATATGTCAAACTTAAAAACCATAAACATCAAAGGGAAAAGTTATGTAGAAGTATCAGAAAGATTGAAATACTTTAGAAATAACTATAAAGATTATTCGTTAACAACTCAAATTATAGAATGCACAAGTGATCAGTGTGTGATGGTAGCAAACGTTGTAGATCCTAGTGGTAGGATTGTCTCTACTGGACATGCACATGAAACAAAGAACTCAAGTTTTATAAATAAAACAAGTCATGTAGAAAATTGTGAGACATCTGCTTGGGGTAGAGCATTAGCTAATTTTGGTATAGGTATTGACTCAAGTGTAGCATCTGCTAATGAAGTTCAGATGGCTATAGCACAAGAATCTGTAAAAACAAAGCCAAAGGGTAAAAAGAAAATGACAACTAAAGTGTTTGAGGCTATGTTAAAATCTATAGCAGATGGTCACCCAGACCTTGTTAAAGAACATATGCACAAATATGACATGACTAATGCACAGAAATCAACCCTTGAAGAACAATTATAATATGTATAAAGAAGATATAGAAAAGTTTCGTTCAGACGAAAATTATTACGGGGACTTTAAGTATATTACTAACTCTCAGTTGGGATTACTTTCTAAAAGTCCAGCTCACTACGATCACTATCGCAATAACCCTAGCTTAAGGCCTGAAACAAAGGCTTTAAAGTTTGGTAGAGCCTTTCACCTATGTATGTTAGAACCTAAAAAATTTGACAAACAAGTTGTTGTAGAGCCTGATGTAAATAAAAGAACAAAAGAGGGTAAAGAGATTATATCTAAATTTAACGAGGACAATGTGGGTAACACTATATTAACAAAAGATGATCATGGATCTTTAATTGGAATGAGAAATAGATTATTTTCGTCTCATGAGTGTATGGATTTACTATCTGGTGGAGAGTCTGAACTACCTCAAGCTTGGAGAGATGAGGATGTAGATGTTTTATGTAAATGTAAGGCTGATTATTGGAATAATGATACAAAAACTTTAGTTGATATAAAAACAACTACAGATGCTAGTCCAAGTGGCTTTAAGTATTCTGTAAAAAAATATTCTTATGACCGTCAGTCTGCATATTACTCTGATGGACTTAAGGCTGAAAGGTTTATATTTATTGTTATAGAGAAGTCACCACCTTTTAACTTAGGCATCTATATATGTGGACCAGAACTATTAGAAACAGGTAGAGATAAATACAAGTTTTTATTACAGGTTTATAAAACATATTTTATAAATAAGGATCAGGACCCTTACGATTATATTCACCAAGAAATAATTTAAAACTAAAGCTATGAATACATTAACAAGAACAATGAAGGAAAATAAAATTACTAGAAAAGAGGTTAGTAAATTAACAGGAATATCATTACCAACACTAAGAAAGTATATGAGATCACCTGAGCTTTTCCCTTGTAAAAGTGCTAACCAAATAATGAAAAAACTAAAAACCGAAAATTATGAAGAAAATTTTAGAAAATTATTTAATATTAAAGGATGATGTAGCTACAGAAAGGCTTAACAATATAGTAACTATTATAGGTCAGGTTCATAGAATACCTCCAAAAGAATTAATGGTTACTTCTGGTAGAAGAAGGGAGATTGTTCAAGCTAGAAACACAGCTTGTAGCGTAATGAGATCTTCTTTAGAATTATCTTTAGAAGAAATAGCCGAAAGCTTAGGTTATAAATCTCACTCATCTATTTTACATGCCTTAAAGATGCACGAAATGGATATTAAATTTGACAGAATTTATAAAAACAAATACCACTCTATAATGGAGTGTTTGGTGGAGACAAACCACGATAATAAATCCGTTAACTTAAATGATCATGGGGAGACAATGAGGATGTTTCACCTTCGTCTACTAAACCTTGAGAGCAAGCTTGACGATTTAACAAGTATTATTAACAAATAAAATTATTAATTATGGAAAAAAATGAAACTGTATACTGTGGAAACGGTAAAGAAAAAAAGTTTGATGATGGAGGATCTATCGTTAACTTTAGTGTTGACTTAATGAAAATTAAGGATCACGTTTATGAGTACAAAGGTAAGAAATATGTAAACCTTACTATGTGTGCTAATAGAGATGGTGAGAATGAGTATGGTAAGACTCACTATGTTAAAATCAACGACTTCAAACCAGAGGCTAAAACAGAGTCTAAGGTTGAAGAACCATTACCATTTTAATTTAATCAATAACTAAAGGGAGGTGCTCGATATAAGTAGATATGATTTTCTCATTCGTACATGTAAGCTTTCGGTTTAACCCTTTCATGTGTCTGGGCCCAAAGCAACCTCGAGGTGTTAGCTAAGCATGTGAGAGCCTCCCTTTTTTTATTAAAGAAACATAGAAGGGTGTCTTTAGTAGACGTTTATAATAAGTCATGTCCACGACCTACGATGTGTTCTAAAAGGCACCCCTCTAATTAAAACTAAAAACCTATATGTATTTAAAACTAAAAAACAATATGTCTGTAGACAGTAATGCTATAACAAGCTTTACTAGAATAGAAAAAACAATACACGTATTAACTAAGTATAGCGATATGCCTGTAGTTGTTACGTATGATCTAGAAGAAGATTGTAAACAAACTTATTTAAATTTAGACGCACACTTCAAATCAAAGAGTCTTCATAAAGAAAGAAGAGTTATAAAAGAATCTGACTCAGACCTACAAACAAAAGAGGCCTTATTTAAAACTTTCTGGGACTCTTATAATAAAAAGATAGGCACGCACAAGTGTAAGGAAAAGTTTATGAGGTACAGTATTACTAATATGGGTAAGATAGTATCTTCTTGTATAGAGTACATAAGAACAACCCCTGAAATTAAGTACAGAAAAAACCCTTTAACTTGGTTAAATGGAGAATACTGGAGAGATGAAAAAGAAATAACAAAAGAAAAAGTTAAACAAGATTTTGATGTAGACCAACTATTTAGATAATGAGCTTAAAGAACGATAGAATAAAATTAAAATCAAACAGCTCTGACGAGGTCAGAGAGGTTTGCCATAACTGTTCCCATGATCGCAAGAAGAAGAACGAAAAATGTCTTGCTATTAATGGTGAAACAGGGGCTTATGTTTGTCATCATTGTGGGGACAGTGGTATATTAAACACTCATAAAACTTACACAAAGAAAGAAAAGATCCAATACAATAGACCAACATTAAGTAATACTACAGATCTTTCTGATGAAACATTACAATGGTTTAGCACTAGAGGTATAACTCAAGATGTTATTAAAAGAAATAAGATCACACAGAAGAGAGAATATATGCCTCAAGTATCTAAAGAAAGGCAGGTAATATGTTTTAATTATTATAGAGAAGGTGAGCTTATTAATGTGAAGTACAGGGATGGAGAGAAGAACTTTAAGCAAGTAAAAAATGCTGAAAAGATATTCTATGGACTAGATGATATTAATGATTGTAACGAAGTTCTTATAGTAGAAGGTGAGATGGATAAGTTAGCTATGGAAGTAGCTGGTTATATAAATTGCGTTTCTGTTCCTGATGGTGCACCTAATCCTGGTACAAAAAACTTTAATAATAAGTTTTCTTATCTTGATAGTTGCTGGGAATACTTTGAGGATAAGGAGAGAATATATTTATGTACAGATAACGATGTAAATGGAAGAGTTCTACTAGAAGAAATAAGCAGAAGACTTGGTAGGGAGAGGTGTTTTATAGTAAAGCTACCTGATGGTATAAAGGACGCTAATGAAATGCTACTTAAAAAGGGTCCGATAGGAATATCACAGGCTATATCTAACGCAGAGCCCTACCCTGTTGACGGAGTTTTTACCGTCCATTCTGAAAAAGAATATATGATTGATGTATTTAATAACGGAAAGAAGAAGGGGTTAACAACTGGCTACAGTGTTTTGAATAATCATTACACCTTAAGAACTTCAGAGCTAGATGTTTGGACGGGTATACCAGGGTCTGGTAAAACAATGATGGCCTTACAAATAATGTTAAACGCATCTGTTATGTATGGATGGAAGTGGGGTGTTTTTTCTCCAGAAAATTATCCTATTGGAGATTTATTTGACACACTAGCAGAGATGTATATAGGGAACACATCCGATCTTGATGTGGGTGATAGAATGAATATACATGACTATGAAACAGCTATAAACTTTTTACACGAACACTTCTTTGCTATCTACCCTGAAGATGATTTCTCTTTAGATAATATACTATCAAAGTTTAAACATCTTGTAATGAGGTACGGAATAAAAGGTTGCTTACTGGACCCATTTAATCAGTTAGATCACAACTTTAAGGGTAAGGATGAAACTACTTATATAGGAGAGTGCTTAACAAAGATAAGAAGATTTGAACAAGTTAATGATCTTAAGTTTATTATAATAGCACATCCTAGGAAAATGGATAGAGATGAAAGAGGTGGTTATAAACAACCAACTGCTTATGATATAAGTGGTAGTCAGAATTGGTTTAATAAAGCAGATAATGTTATCTGTATACACAGGAATGACTCCATGGATATAAGTAATACCTCTGTTAAATTTACAGTTCAAAAGGTTAAGTTCCAGAAGCTTGTAGGTGTACCTGGGGAAGAAGAACTTAAATATGACAGAAGATCTGGTAGGTACTTAGATTTTTCTAACTCATGCCCTTTAGATACAATAAGTGGTACTCACAGCGTGTGGACCAAAATAGAAAATACTTTTAGACAATGAGAGAAAAAAGATATGAAAAACAAATAGATAGAAACAGGCAGTCTAGAGCACTATCGCAATTATGCAAGGAGCATAGGTTAGGATTTGTAGAACTAGAATCTTTAAGTAAGGTAGATGCTGTCTTATTTGACGAGAAAACATTAGGTGAGATTGCTTTTGCTGAGGTAAAGGGGGTAAATGAATCAATAGGAGAAAAGAATTATGTTCGAGTTTCTGTTAGAAAATTACATCACTGTCAAAAACAACAGATAGAAGAGGGTAGACCCGTTTGTATTGTATGGGCTTTTTACGATGGTATAGGTTATATATGGGTGAAGGATGTAGAGGGGTCTGTTAAATGGTTAGGGATGAAAAAAATAAGGCCTGGGTCTCTATGGGATAGGGAGCTCATGTTTTATATGAATCAGGATAAATTAAAATTTGTATTATATGAAGAAAACAATGTTAATAGCGATAATTCTGGGGAGTCAGATGTTCGCACAAATAGATAGCGGAACTTATTATTGTAATGATATTTATAATAGCTTATGTGAAGATCAAATTGTTATTCACACAGATACCATAAATGGTTACGCATATTTATATATAGATCAGTACGGTATAAGAATAAAAAACCATAACAATATAGGATACTATTATCCTTGGTTATACATAGGTTACTTTGTTGATTATAAGACTTATCTATTAGATAATGGGGACAAGATTGTGTTGGCTCCAGAAATAAATGGGTTCTATCATTTTTATGATAGGCAAGAAGATGAGAAAGAATATAAAAAATTAACAGAATATCATAATGTTCAAAAGAAGAAGTAGAAATAAAAAAGTTAGAAATGCTACAGCAAATACCTATAAGGGTATTAAGTTTAGATCTAAGTTAGAAAGATTTACTTATCAATATTTAACATCTTGTAAAGTTCCTTTTGAATATGAAAAGGTTAGATTTATTGTTATGGACTCATTTAAATATGAAGGGGATTGTGTAGAAAAGAAAGTAAGTAAAGGTAAGAACGTTTTCTTTAAAGTTTCAAATAGAATATCTAAGGCAACTTATCTACCAGACTTTGTTAATCTTGAACAAGGCTGGATCATAGAATGCAAGGGACTTAGAACAGAGGCTTTTAATTTAAGGTGGAAGATGTTTAAAAAATCACTTGTGAAAGAGAAAAAAAATTACGATCTTTACATGCCTGGTACTCAAAAACAAGTTGTTGAGACCGTGGAAATGATAATTAAAAAAAATAAAGATGTTAAAAGGAATATTAAATAAATTAGTTGGTGATGCTGGAAGCATTATAGATAATGTAGTTACTACTAAGGAGGAGAAAATGAAGTTGAAAAACGAAATGAAGAAGATGCTCCTTGATTCTGAAAATGATTTACAAAAAAACGTAACAGATCGTTGGAACGCAGACATGAAATCAGATAGCTGGTTGAGTAAAAATGTGAGGCCAATGACCCTTATATTTGTACTGGTGTGCACTATGTTACTTATATTTATAGATGCTGGAACTATAGAGTTTCATGTCGAAGAAAAATGGACGGATCTGTTGCAATTAGTTTTGATAACAATCGTGGGATCCTATTTCGGAGGAAGGTCCATCGAAAAATTAAAATCAAATAATAAAAATAAATAAAATGGAAAATAAATTAGAAGAAAAAGAAGTATCAGAAATAAGAAATGCAAGAGCTGACAACGGAATGATAGCTTATGAGTTGGGTAGAATGAAGATAGAGCAAATTAATCTTGAATCAAGATTAGATGAGTTAGATAAAATGGAGGAAGATATGATAGCTAGATATAAAGGTAATGTAACAAAAGAAAGAAAGATGAGCTCTAAGCTTAATAAAAAGTATGGAGACGGAACTATTGATCTAGAGAAAGGGGTTTTTATATCTTCTAAAAAAAGTAATATAATATTACCTAAATAAAAGAAAAACCCGTTAACGGGGAGTCAACGGGTCTTACAAACTAAAAACCATGAAAAACAGAATATGTTTCACATAGTTAAATATAATAAAATATATTATATATAACAATACATTCCTAAAAATTTATTAACAACTTATTGGTGAATGCGGTTTATCGAAATCAATATATGTTATATTAACCTCCTCTCCATCTTCTATAGCTTTCATTATATAATCATAAACTCTTTTGTAAGCTTGAGTTGACTTACCTATAAATCCGTTTGTAATAATTTGATTGTTTTCTTGAGAATCTCCAACAAGAAGACATCCTGCTGTGTGCTCATCTGTGTTTCCACAGTGTATTAATATGTATTCAAAACCTGGGACATCCACAATATGAAGCATGCCACGGTGAGTAGCCCTAAATCTTTTCTTATATTTTGAATGGAATCCACCAACTTTCCTAACCTTAATCTTGTAACGTCCATTTGGTATACGAGTCTCCCCTTTAACTTTACTCTTTCTTTCTTCATCTTCTAGGGTGTAGCATAAGAATTTTTTACCATCAAGTTTATTACTAGAGTCAAATAGTATTCCATTAGTAGAATCTGATTCACTAGAAAACCTTACTACCTCAAGTTCCATTTACGCAGATATGAATAACATGTACTCAAAAGTCATGCTAGTAGATACACTAGGGGTAACTTTAATATCATTATCTGTATCATGGGCTCCCCAAGGAATAAACATCCAGTCTCCAGCATATAATCTACCGATCTCTTCAGCATTAATAGTAACAGTAAGATATTCAGATCTAGTTGTAGAGCAGTTCTTAATGTATACTTTATGAGCTTTATCAGCACCATAAGCAGTGTGTGGAGCGGCATTAAATAAAGTTACTACCCCTGTAGATGCTGTTGTTTTTCTAGCAGGTCCTTGAGCTTGAGTAATACCTGTTGATGTTCCAGTATCAAATAATGTAGCAGTAGTAGTTAAACTAAGTGCGTCTGTTAATAGATCGCTAGAAGATATTGTAATTTGTGCAGTTGTTGTCGCCATTTTTTAATTAATTTTTTATATTAAGATGATATAATAACCATATATTCTACCGTAACTGAAGTAGCTACATTAGGAGTTAATTTTATATCTGTACCTCCAGACCAAGGAATAAACATCCAATCACCAGCGTATAGCCTACCAACATGTTGACTAGCAAGTTTGACATCCACTCTATCAGAGTCAGTGGTTCCAACATGCTTTAAGTAAACTTTATGAGCTTTATCATCAGCATAATCCGCCTCAGCAAGTAAAGTGTATTCATCAACAGAAGTTGTTATCTTTCTAGATAAACCGCTAGTTTCAGTAACACCTACCTTACTTCCAGTATCAGTTAAAGTAGCAGTAGTAGTTAAACTTAACGCATCAGAAGTTAAATCGTTAGATGTTAACGTAATTTGTGCAGTCGTTGTTGCCATTTATTTTTTTTTAAATTGTTAATAATTTTATCAAATATAATCCTTTTTTATCTTATATCAAAGATCCAGGGCTAAAAATATCAGTTCCTTTATCTATAAATCCTGGTCTCATTCCAGTTGGACCATCATCTTCAGTTTGACTAGGAACCTCTTGTTTAAAGAAATCTTCGTAAAAACCATCAAAAGTATTTATTATTTTATTATACTCTTCAGAGTCCTTCTCTATACCTCCTGAATTATACTCACCATACCAAGAGTTAAAAATAGATTCTTTTGTTAAATCAGGAAGTGGTGCATCTGGGTTAAGAGAATACTTTAATCTAGCCATATAAGCCCCAGTCAAAGCATTGTCGTTTTTTAAATCCTCAACAAATTGATTCATGCTTTCACTATCACCAGGATCATAACCAGCTCTAGTCAAAAACTTATTGTAATTATTGTTTCTAAGTTGATCTGTTTTGTTTCCAAGCTCATCTACAGCAAAACCACTTTTAGTTAATATGTCATTAAGAAAGTTTTCATCGATGGACCATTGAGAGTTTGTGTAGTCTCTATTGTAAGCCTTTTTGTTAGCACCTAAAGAGTTTTCTAAAAAAGCTGTGCTTATTAATAATTGCTGTAAAGCCTCAGGATTTTTTGTATCATCGTTTTCAACAACCTGATTTATAGCACTCATTATCTCATCCCTTCTCTCTTCTTCAGACTTATCTTTTTTTTTATTAGCCTTTGGCCCGTTTGTATTTTTTTTGTTTAATAACATTTTTATAATTCAAATCCAAAGTTTAATATCATAAGCCTCATTCTTTTGCACCCACAATCTTTTTCACAAGAGTTAAGGCAAAGGTAAAGCTCGAATATAGTTAACGTTCCAAATCTTAATTTAATATCAAGTTTGTTTTTTTTATTTCCTTTTTTCCAAGAGTTTATCCAATTCATAATATTTATTTTTTATTTAATTCTGTTTGCGGTATATATTCTTTTCTTTTTTTTACCGCTTGTGGTATATATTCTTTCCAAGACCCTTTATCAGCATATTCTATAGCAGATTGCTCATCTTCACCAAAACTTATTATTTCACCCCTTCTTTTAGCTTCACTATAAATGTTAGTCCAGTTTTTTTCTTTAGACATATCTACCCACTTTCCATCGTCATTTTGAAATAAAGAAGGAAAAACAACCCACTCACCATCTACCTTTTCTCTTCTCATGATGTGAGTTGATACCGAACTGTCTTCATTTTTCATCTCCCCCTTTCTTTTAGGTAAAATTGATTGAGGTATGTACTCTTTTTTAATTTTCACTAATTAAATTTATTTAGTAATAATGTATCAATGGAGTTCTGTACAGTTTTTTTGTCAGCATCTAACTGAAACATAACAGTGGCTCCAAATTTTTCTTTAAGTATTCCGTTGTCAAATATAATAACTGTAGGTATAGCCGATACATCATAATTCATTTGAATATCCATGTGTTTTGATATATCTATTCTATAGACCATACAATCTTTTAATTTTTCTAATTCTTTAAATTCATTCTGAGCATTCCATCCAGCCCAAAACTCAACAACAACAATGTCTTTAGCTATTTTATTTTTAAAATTATCTGAAGAAACAAACTCCTGACTAAAAGCGGTACTACAGGTGAATATTAATATCATTAATAATACGTAAACAAAACCTGTAATATCTATTCTTTTTATCATTTCTTTAAGTCTTTAAGCTCTTCCTTAAGTTCATCTAGTTCTTTTATTATATTATCAATTTTCTGTCTAGCCATTTCATCTTTCATGTTAAACTCCATTCTTGTTGGAGGCCATGTTTGTGAAGCGGCAGGATCTCCCATATCTATAGTATATGTTCCTGTCCCTGGCTTAGGCTTTTCTAAGGCGTCTTCAACTTTATCTTCTAAATCAAGAAACTTTGAGTTTATACTACCCATTAAACCAAAATAAGCAGATATAACAGTTGCTATACCCACAGCAATACCAATTAATGTTTTAGCACTAACCTGAAACTTGCTATCTTCTGATAATTCTTTTGCCATTTTATTTCTTTTTAACACCCCCCTAATAAAGGGGGGGCATCTTTTAAATAGTTGTTATTTGTTTTTTTCAGTATATTTTGAAAACTTTTCTATTCCACTTATACCGAAACATCCTAATACAACCCAAACAAATGAGTCATATACAAATTCGTTAATAACTAAATCTGATCCAACAGCTCCAGTTACTAAATCGATTATCATTACAATAACCATTATAAGAAACGCTATAAAACCAACTATTGATTTTTCGTTCCAATCATTACTATCTTTAAAAATATTCATTATAAAATTATTTTAGTTTATATTTAACCTGGCCACCTTCAATGTAAATACCATTGGGTTCTTTTATGGCCTGCCCTAACAAGTTATAAAACTTATTATCTTTTTTAGATTTATCTAATAATTCAGGTATGCTGGAGTTACAAGGCAATCCAGTCTCGCAATCAACATACTCTGTAATGTATTCTATAAACTCTATGTACTCTATTTCTATAATGGTATCATATACCATTACATCTACATATTCAATTACATCTACAAATAAAGTGTCTAATATATCTTCATATACATATACCGTATCAATTACATATATAAATTCAGGTACAAACACCTCTACCTCTACGGTGTCTATAATAATTTCGTATACGTACTCTGTATTAATTATAGTATCAAATATAGTTTCGTATTGTATAACATCGACATAGACAGTGTCACATGGAGGTGGAGGTGGAGGAGCACAATCAGTTACTACCGTTGGAGCAGCTTCGGATTCATCAGATTCATCTACACAATCTGCCCAACCATCATTTAGATAAAACAAGTCTGGACCATTAGGTACACAGCCATTTGGTGCGTACTGTGTCCAGTTCGCTGGATCATCTCCACAGTAAAAACCGTTTTGTTCAGCACAGTCTAAGCATAATTGTTGGAAGTCGTATTGCGAGTAAGCAAACGAGCTTATAAACGCAAATAGTATTATAATATATCTTTTCATAATTAAAATATTAAATAGTTAAACCCAAATTTCATCTCATATATTTTCTTACCCCAGTATTTCATGTGGGTCCCTTCCACGAACAACCCAAGGTTCTTTGTTATCCTAGTTCCAAAAACTAAACCAGCATCCCATTCTATAGAGCTACCTTCATACTCATAAGAGTATTCATCCAAACCGTGATGATAAGGTAAACAATTAAACCAACCATGTATCCATGTTGTTGGCGTATATTTATAATAAGCTAATCCTATTACAGCACTAAGTTCTTTTTGTAAACCTAACTTGTCTAATTCTTGCTCATTAAATCTTGCGACTGCATCACCAAACCACCAATTATAAAATTCATCATTTGATGTGGCTATCAATATAGAGTCTCCACTACTAACGTCATACCAGTTTTGATCTACATAAAATCCTTGTACCCACTGTTCTGAGGTGTAACCAAAATCTTCTGCTAAATCTTGAAATGTAGATTCTCCAGGTACCCAAAAGTCCTCAATAGGATTTATCCCATACGCTGGGTGAACTCTAAATACACTACCAATAGTTAAGTCCCAATTACCTTTATTTAATCTAAATCTATAATCTAAAGAAGTATATTTTAAACCTACTCTTTGGTTGTCTGTGTATTGTGCTTTGACAACGAATTTATTTCCAAGGTATCTAAGCCAGAAATTTTGCTCAGTAAACTTATCACCCCTATTCCGTATAAAAGAATAATTAAAAAGGTACTCCCAACCAGGAGCGTTACCAATAGTAACGTTGTCTGCAGTATTTCTTTCAGTACCATAATACCATGTTTGGCGTTTTGTTTCATAATCAAATCTTGCTATTTTTCTCAGGCCTATTGTTAAATTATAATCATAAGGACTAACCCAAGTCATGTCCTCATAACCTTTATCTACCGCTATATAATCTTCTCTTTCTGTAAAGGGCGTGCCAACTGTTACTGAAGTATAAAAAGTAGAGTATTTAAAAAAGTCTTCTATTTGTGCACAGCATTTCTTTGGAGTAGCACATGATATTAGTAATACTAATAATATTATTATTAATTTTTTCATCTTACAAATATAATCATTTTATTTTGAAACATCCTCGTTATAGAAGTCTATTTGCTCCCAATAATAATCATTAAACTCTTCATTTTCGTAAAGCTTTAAATCATACATTGTGTTATTAAACCTTCTCCATTCTTGTATATCCCCACCTTCTTTTAATCTTCTCCACTCAATAAAAGCAATATGTGCAGCCCCCTCTATATTACCATTATCATAGTGATACATTATTTGTTTTACTTCTGGTTGCTTTAAATAATCATACTCAAAAGAGTTCATAACCCTTCTTTTAATACTTTTATAATCATCTTCCGATAATTCAGCTTCAGGTAAACCAGATCTTCTGTTTCTTATTTTATAAATCGCTAATGTGGCTTCTGCTATTTCATGATATGACCTCTCCCTATATTCACCCTCATACTCCCCAACTTTTACACGATTTCCATCTACATCTACATAGTAACCACTATTATCAATTTTATATCCATATTGTCTTAGAGCCTCTCTAAAAGCAGCTTGATAATTAGCATTGTCAAGTTTATCATTATATACCACATCATCTATTTCTTCTTGATCTTCTAAATCAAGCCTTCTTGTTAAATCTATGCTTCCACTAAATTTAGTTTCAACTAAACCAGGTATAGCATCGTTTAACATTTTATTAAACATTGACCCATACTCTATTTTTTCTCTATCTGTTAAACCTCCTGTTACAGATATATAAGCATTATCTATTAATTGATACCAAGGGTTTTTATCTAAATTTGTAAATATAGATCCAAGACCTTCTTTCCATTGAGTTACATTAAAACCTTCATTACCAAAAATCTGATCCACACCATAAGATAAATCTTTAAGTAATTTGTCGTCAGACACATTAGCTTTTTCATATTGGTTTAATCCTTTCAAGTCCCCACTTCCTCTCCAAACTTTTTGATCCCTCCAAGTATCGTAATTAAAAACAGTTTTAGAGACAAGATTTAACATAGGCGAACTGGTTAATATATCTCTATAATCACCTAACCCTGGAGGTAAAGCGTTTTGGAACCTTCTGCCATAAAAATCTCTTTCATCACCTCTAAGACCTATAATAGGAGTGTAATTAAATAAATTGTTTTTACGTGAATCATATTGCTTACCTGTCATTGATTTATAAGTTAACGCTTCAAATGGGCTAGCAATAAAACTTAACCTTTCATCCTTACGTATTTTATAATATGTAGGCTCACCCTCTTCATTATTCCATCCAGTTATTATTATATGGTATCTATCTTTTTCATAATCAGGTATATAATCTAAATAAGAAACTTTATGTTTTTGTAAATAACTCTCTAACCTTTGAACCTCTTCTTCATTACCTTCTTCATTAGCTCTATCTAATTGATCTAATATATCATCCTCTTCCTCTTCTCCAGTCCATTTATATTTTCTAAGGTTGTAAGCCATTAAAGCCATACCAAACATAAGTCCATATTGAGTAGCCTCGTAAATAAATATACCAGGGTTTCTTTTTACATGTTTAGCACCCCTGTACATTACTTGCCAAGCAGCATTTAAATAAGCGAACCCAGCCTTATCCATAGCTTTTATAGCTCTACCACCATTATTAAAGTTTGCCGCCTCTACAGCGTTAGCAACAGCCCTTTTCTTTATTCTTTCAAGATCAATACCCGTTGGCTCCGCACCTCCATTCTTACTTTTATATTCATTTATATACCTTATCTCCCATCTTCTCATATTAGCCAAACGACCCATTGTCTCTGACCATTGGTTTAATTTACTAATCCACTTTTTAGAAGTATTCCAACCACCCCTGGATTCTGGATTTGTAAAAGGATCGTAATCATTTTTTAATAACGCTCCAGAACCCTCTTCTCTAGCAGCTTGTTCCACAGCGTCAGCCTCATTCATGCCCTTTTCTTCTATAAGTTGTTTTACTCTAGCTGATATATTTCCTTGACTCATTTCCATCACATCACCATAACCACCTAAACCGTAATCAGTAAAAAACTCTAAGTTACCTCCTAACCTAGCATACTCTTTAGATCTTTCTCCTCCAACAAAAGCATCTCTACTAACAGCCATCCAATCACTAAAAGCCATTCCGTATTTTATAGGCAACATACTTCTCCACCATAATCTACCACCACTATAAGTGTCTGTAAAATGTGTTTGTTGAGTAAAGTCAAGAATAAGGTTAACCAAGAAAAACGTAGGAGCCCCCACACCAGTAGCAAAAGTTTTTAATATACCTCCTGGTATACCAAAAAATCCTTCAGCAAGTTTTAAGGGCATACTTTTTTGACTTGACCCTTTAGTGCTAGTATCATGAGGTGTTGCTATAAAACTTCTGTAAGCATCAATAGTCATAGCAAATTTAACTTTTTTACCATCCTCCATAACCTGAACCTCTATATGTGTTTCTGGGTTTACGGATTCACCAGGTTTTAAAGTGTGACCTATAGTTTCTTTAACACTTAAAGGCTCGCCTTTTCTAAATCCAAATAAATTAGAAAATCTTTTTTTCTGAACAGGATCTTGTGTTGTTTCAGCGTTTTCTACTTTTTTAATAAATTCATAAATACCTTTTCTAGCTTTATTTTCAAATCTTAATTTATGAGCAAGTGCTATACGCTGTTGTAACAATCTTACAGGATCAGTATATAAAATACCATCGCTACCATGTTTTAATGTTTGCATGTATTTATCTATCCCATCAACTCTATACTGGCCATCTCCTCTTTGGTTTAGTATATTTCTTTCTGAAAATATAAGGTAATCAATAAACTTTCTAGGTGAATAATTTATATCTTTTAACTCATTATAAAGCTCTTCTGATATAAGACCTTCTTTTTTATCATCTTTTAATATTCTTTTGTATTCATCAAAAACTTGATCACTTTTTCTTTTTAAAAGCTCAAACTCTTTAGGCCCCTCTTTTCTTTTCATAGCCTCAATCATACCCTCTGCATATTCTTTATTTACAGTTTTATTATCTTTTGCTTTTGGGTGTTTTCTTCTATGATACTGATCTCCTTTGTAATTTATTCCTGTAGGAATCTCTACAAGATTACCTTCAACTAAGTCTCCATCGGGATTAACTTTTGCTACTAATTTATATTTACCGTCCTCTACAGTATAACCCATTCTAGAGACAGCAGGGTCTAGTAATTTATCTAATTGAGCTTTTAGTTCTTTTATTTGATCTGGATCTTTAGATGCGTTTATTTCTTTTATGATCGCATCAATAACAACTTTATTTTGATCAGAAAGCTGATCTAGTTGAATAATTCTTTCTAGGGCATTTAACATTCCTATATTTTCTATCTGCCCTTTAGTTAAAGCTTTTCCACCTTTTTTAAGTTTACCTTTAATTATAACTATATTATTTTCATCTCTCCATAAACGAGCATTCATTTCATCTATTTCAGATTTAGCTGCACCTGGTGCTTGTAGCCATAATGTTAATTGAGATAAAGCTTCAAACTCAGACTCCCCCATATTATACTGATCAGCTAATTGCTGTAACCTTTTCTTTATAACAAACTTAGGCTCAACAAGTTGTATCATAGCATCATTACGGAATCTTCCAGACTTAATATACTCAAATAATCTACGCAAGCTCTGTCTCTT
>Ga0098037_1000097_pt1 | contig 60976 bp, 75 predicted proteins | sample 5_EtaG_FD_75050 | JGI IMG/M metagenome (GOLD analysis project Ga0098037, IMG submission 75050) | Marine viral communities from the Subarctic Pacific Ocean - 5_ETSP_OMZ_AT15132 metaG | ecosystem: Environmental > Aquatic > Marine > Oceanic | place: Pacific Ocean | collected 2015-01-08 | reverse complement strand
TGTACTTTCAAAAGTCTGATCAATATCTGTAAGATCAAATGAACTTCCAGAAGTGTCTGAAACCCCTGACGTTAGTACGTTTGAGTAATAAAATATTTTATATACTAAATAGTAATCACTAGGTAATGTGTAGGTGTTGGCGTTAGCTTGAGTTAAAAATGTGTTGACAGAAAAACTATCTATAACTTCAATAATACCTTTAGTGATATTTGCATATCCAGTTCCGGATTTACGCATCACCTCAGCATTTAGTTGATTGTTATATAAATAGAAATAATCCTCGAATATATCAAGTTGAGCTTGCTCTGCAAATAAATTAAAATCACTAGGGGAAATATATCCGTAGTTGTTTTTATTTATCACAGCCATGACTGCATTTCGTACTTCGTTTATCATCGTATCATGTATTTATACAAAGATACATAAAAAAAAGACGATTTGATTTATTCGAGGATATACTCCTTTATTTGTCTAACATTTTCTTTAACAACTTGTAGGACTCAACTCCTTCATCCGTCTGAAAATAAGAAGCAACAATATAAGATGGCTCTTCTCCATGAGGAACTGTGAGCATTTTAGTTTTGTTTTTCTTTAAATTAAAATACACGTCTCTATTTTTATTTCTCATTTGCAGTAAAGTGGCACTAAAAAACCTTACCACTTCATCCTGTAACTCAACCATAGGATCGTTAATAAGATCTAAGAATTCTTGTGGGTCTCTTCTAGCAAACACCATAATATCTCTTTTAAGCTCTGCTGTTGTCATTTTATCAGCTCTAACACCCAATATAACTCTAGAAATACTTTCGAGCTTAGAAAGGCTTAAATCACGTGCAGCGACCTGAGCTTCTAATTCAAAGTTCATAGCCTCCATAGCCACATTAGCATCTTGCTCATTGTTGACTTCATAAAATACATTACCATTACCTGGATGTAGTTTTAAAAATTCTTGAAGTATTTGGTTTTGTCTTGCTACCCTTAGCATTCCCTCTTCAAAAATTATAGGCTCCAATATAGCGTTTCCATCTTGCTCGTCCTCAAATATTGATTTTTGATTTCTAGCATATCTTAATGCTCTATTTACACCTGTTTCTTCATCAAAGTAAAGTAGGGCTTTTCTTTTTGTGTGTTTTGACGACAGCATATAGGAAAGTGGTGCTGCGTCTCTTGTAAGTCTGTATACTTTATCTTCGTATACTTTTTTATCTTTTTTCATTTGATTTAATTTAAAATTTATATAAAATATCAAGGGGGTGAAATTCACCCCCTGATATTATTAAACTACTTATTATGCATTTTGGAATAAGAAGAAGTTGTTTGCACCTAAAGTACAAAGCGCTCTTTCTGATAAGAAGTTAACTTGCATTACGTCAGTACCTGAAGTAGCAGCGCCACCAGCAGAACCTGTAATCCATGTTTTGTATCTTCTATCTTCAGTTTCAGAAGCTCTATATCTTACGTGTAAGAATGGTCTCTTAGCGTTCTTACCTAAGATTTGGTCATATACTGAAGTAGATCCAGCAGGTACAAGTACCCCGTTCACTTTTCCTCCAACAATATCACCTCTCATAGTAGGATCGTTAAGGTATTTCCAATCTGTCTTGTAGAAGTCATAACCTCTTCTGAATCCAGAGAATCCTAAATTCAATGCCATTTCTTCATCGTTATCAAATAAACCATAAGAACTACCACCTGCACCGTATGAATTTTGTGCAGCTAACATATCATCAATGTCAAAAGAAAATTCTCTGTTAACAAATAATACGTTTTCTTCGATAGCACCTTGCTTATCTAATCTTTGAATAATAGCGTCAAAGTCTGCTAAAGCCGCTGGAATTCCACCGCCCCAAACATTTCCTCTTTGACCTAAAACATAGAACAATCCTTCAGATCCTTTATTACCTGTACCTGATGCTACACCAGCTGCAATAGCTGCCACACCTGATCCTGCTTCTGCTGGAACTGCTTCCACCATTGCTGTCTCTAGGTAATCTTCAAATCTTAATCTTGTTTCATGCTCTGATTTTAAATACCATAGGTATCCTGAAGCTCCATTTTCAGTAGTTACTTCAATCCATCCGATTTGCGCCATATCAGAACCAGATACTTCGTAAAGATCTTTAATGATAATTGGGCTATTGCTGAAGATCACGTCATCAGCTTCTAATGAATTAGACATAGCAACTGAACCTTTTTGGAATTCAGAACCATAGATAAATAATGAACACTGTACAGCTGCAGCCATTGTTTGACCACCTGCTTCATAATATGCAACATCAATTGTTCCTGCAGCATAGTTAACTCCAGTAACGATACCTTTGTTGCTATTTGTAGAACCAATTGAACTGTCAGATAACATGAATGTTTGACCTACTCTAATTGCAATTCCACCTGTACCTGGTACAAGAGCGTCATTGATTGTTAATGTAGCTACGTCTTGAGCTGCAGCAGCAGCTGAAGTTACATTCGTGTATTTAGTGTGTAATCTTCCTTGCTCCGCCCATTTAATAAGGTCAGAGTTAGAAGGCATTTCAGCGCCTACCATTCTTAAGAATGATGCCACTGTTCTATTCCCGTATCTTTCAAACTCCTTTTCATAAGTATCGGGTAGATACTGATTTAAGAAGTTAAAGTTAGTTATGTAGTTTGATTGTACGGCTACTCTTTCTGCACTAGGTTGTAATGCAAACGTAGGAGTAGCTTTAACTGAACCAGCCATAATTTTTAATTTTTAAATTGTTATTAATTACTTTTTTTTATACTTCTAATCTTTAAACCTCGACCTGAATCTTGATTTAATGATCTTACTTTGAAGCCAGATTTTGTAGTAACTTGTGGGGTAGTCCTTACATCCATATTTATATTTTTTGTTTTTTTGGATATATTTTCTACCGCATCCGCTTTGCCTTGCTCATAAAAGAACTTAGCATACTTGTCTGGATTCATTGCCATAGATAAAGCCCTATGATACTGAGAAGTGTTTTTAACCAATCCTTTATCGTCAACATATCTTCCAATAAAATTTTCAATACTAGATTGATTAGATTTAACATCTTCTACAGATCCAGGTAAATAAGAAATTTTCTTCTCGTTAATAACAAACTCAAAACCTTTGAAATCTTTATTAAAGACTTTATTAGTTTCTTTTTTAAACCACTGTAGCTTCTGCGCTGCATCTTTCTCATAAGCAGCATTTTCCTCTATGTACTTTCTATATGCTTCGACTTCCTTTTTATTGCTTTCAGAAACAGCTTCTCTTGACTCAAGAGGAAGTTTGTATTTTTCTTTCTGCTCCTTAAAGTATTTCTTAGCTTTAGATAGTTCTCTTTTTTTTGCTAATTGTTTTTTCTTTTTTTCTTTGTCATCATCTAAGTCTTCATCGAAACCAAATTTGTCATCCATTAGATACTTAATATCTTCTGAGTCTAATCCTTCTTCGGTTGCAGAATAATAACTAGCAATTAAAGAATCAGGATTCATTGAATCATAATCTTGCTGTAACCTAACAAAATCATCAATCCCTCTTCCTGTTTCTTTTTTATAATCAAAGTAAGCTTTGACATCCTCTGGTAATTCTTCAGATGCATTTCGCTTTACTATGAAGTCGTCTAGCGAATTTACTTCTTCGCCATACTTGTTTTCAATATATGAAAGAACGTCACTTTCAGACATTTCCGCCGTAGATTCACTAGGTAATTCTACAACAGGTTCTTCAATTTTTTCTTCAACTACCTCTTCTTGCTTGGGTTCTTCTTGTGATTCTTCCTGCAAGTTTACACGTTGAACTTCTTCGCTTGGACTTGTTTTCTCGAGGGATTCTTGCTGAGCCTCATGCTTCTCAAGTAGTTGTTTTTCTATTTCCTGTGTTGATTTAGATTCCATTTCACCTAAATCTCTTACTTTTATTTCCATTTGATTTAATTTTTACAAAGTTAAACAATAATTCTAAATATATTTAAGATGTTTTATATGAGTATAAAGGTCTGCACCTAATTTTTCCCCTACTGTTTTATCAGATTCATAATGCACCCTTGCAACTATCCTACTATTGGATATGTTTTCAGCAGCTTTATCAAATTCTTTTTTTAAATGAGGGTATATATCTGTCAATGCCAATGCCACTAATTTTGATTGCGCTGAATGACCTGATGGGAATGATGGCGTTTGTGCGCTTTTCATCTTTAAATAATCTAAGTCAATCTTAAATTTTTTTGCATTTACATTTGGCCTTAACCTATTGTGATAATTTTTTATTTTTTTAATTACAGGCTCAGACTCGTCTATCAATTTTTCTACAACTTTGTAAGGAAAGGATTCTATTCGATGTGAAAAAATATTCTGAAACACATTATTTATATCATCATATTTAAATGGCAAAACTTTATTTAATGGCATTAGTTTTAGTTTTTTTATTTCACCCAGTGTCCGTAAGGAGTTGTCTTTAGGAAAAGAAATCTGTTTGTATTTTTCAATATTAAAATTATCAAACATTATCTGGGCTCAAATTCTGCTAAGTCAAATCCATCTAGCGTATCCTCATTTGATTCAAAACTAATTGGTGGTAAATTATTTTTTCTTTGCTGAATTAATTGTGACTGTTCAGTGTTGGCTTGACTAATTCTTTTGTTTTTAGCTTTCTCTCTTTCTTTTTCTCTTTTATCGACAGCTTGCTCTTCTCTTCCTTTTAGTTGCATATTAAAGTCAAACTCCACTTGCATCAACTCACGTTTCAACATTGCTTCGTTTTTCAACTTCTCTATATCAAATGCCACCTCAGCCTGTTTTGCTTGCATTTGAACCTGACCTTCCATTTGAATCCTTCTCATTTCTTGCTCCGCCTGCATTTGTTGTACTTGCATTTTTGTTTGAGCGTCCATTTGTTTTTGAGTCATCGCAAATTGCTGATCCTTCTCTTGCTTCTTTTGTCTCTTTACTTTTAGTAACTGATTGGCTAGCTTTATGTTTTTTAATTCCCTTATGTCAATAGCGTCTTCTAAATTAATGTCATTTTTAGATAAAGCCATTTGAATGTTTTGCTCCAACTGAGCTTTCTCTTCCTCGTCAGGAGCAACTTCTATAAAAATACCGAAGTCATATATATATAAATCATTTATTTCTTCAAGTATTCCTACGTTGTATTTACCTATCTGCATTTTAAATTCTTCCTTGAATTCTGCGTACTGTAAAATATCTGCAACTCTTATGGATAAAGCTTCTGCAAGCGTTTGTGTTATATATAGGCTACCCTGGAGTATATGTCTTGTAGCCGTATTTGAATTTAACGCAGCTAATTTTTGAACACCAACTAGCGCATATGGATCTGGTTTTGTTCCGTCTCTAGCTTCATTCAAGCCAGTTACGCCTCTTAGCATATCCATGTAGTGATTATAAGTTCCAACCAGGCTATTTATTTTCCCCTGGCCACTGCTTGATGTTAGTTGTTGTATTGGTACCCTGGCGTTATTAAACTCTCCATCCTGAGTGTAACTTCTACCAATTACAGAACCTGTTTGAAAGTATAGCCTCAAAGCATCTTGTGGGTTGTACGCGTTACCTGTGCCAAGATCAACTTCATTTAATCCATCCGCATCAATAAACACTCCATCAGGTACGGTTCTAGCGATTACTTGTTGAAGCTTTAAGTGCGTCATTTGTATTAAATCTGCAAACGTAATCATACGTCTTACTAATGATTCAATAACACCTTTATACATTCTTGGTGCGCAAGCAACATAATTAGGCATAGCGTGCTGTGAAGCTGACTGAGGTCTAACCATGTTTTCCATTTTCTTCCACTGCAGGATAATATTTGTTCCCATTACCATCACCCCTTCATACCATACATCTATTTTCTTTTCGACTTTTTCAAAGTTTCCCTCCTCCATCATTTCTTCTGGCGGATTAAATTGATCATCTTTTTCTATTACCCTTGCACCACCACCGTCTAATTTTTTCTTTTTATATACTATTGAGTTTGTAGTTTTGTAGTTAAAATAAAGCAACGTAGCCGTGTCTCTATAAAACATACTGTTTTCATAAAACTGAGCAACATTATAATAATCGTACCATGCTTGGCTATATTTAGCAACCTCTTCTAATTCTTCATTAGTTATAGTGGGGTCTATTTTAGGTAGCTCTGTCATAGGTACTGTTTTTATTTCACCCCAATAAAAACAATCTTTAAAATAAGGATCTTCAGTATAACTGTAAACTACATTAGCGGGGTCTACATAATCTATCTTTACACCCTCACCTGGCAAAAAATATTGTTTTGTTATTCCAATACCTAACACAGTCATATCATAGTCTACCCTTCTTCTAATATGAGAGTAATGATTTTCCTCAAACAAAGTATTGATGGCTTCTTCTTCTGCGATTTCAATACCGGGTTTGTAGTTAAGCTGCATATATAAAGCCAGCTCTTCATCATTATTTGGTAGCTCATCTGGATCCGTGGCAAATGGGTTTACGCCAAATCCTTTTTGTATTTGAGATAGTATTGGTTTTGCAACCATGTCTGACTCTATCATGTCTTGGAATGAAGATCTTTTTTCTGCCGACAAAGCATCTTGCGCATACGCCTGTACTTTAAATAATCTATCTGACATTCCATTGACAACTATGTCTACAAATTTTGGAATAATAGGCACAGGAGTCCAGTCTAAGTTTAAGTAACTTAAATCTCCATCAATTGCTAATTCATTTTTATATTTCTGAACTGACTGTTCGCCTCTAGCATAAAGCCTTAGCCTATGGTAGTCTCTCCATTGAGAATAAAATCTACAAGTGCTACTATCTTTACGAAACCATTCGTACTGAATTGCTTGTCCAATTTGCAATCCATACTCTACGGTATCTTTTTCACTATCAGAAACAAATAAATCCGGAAACCCTACTGGGTTTATATCAATTTTAACATCTACCATTAATTGCGTATTTCGCTATATAATCCTTTATTATTATACCTTGCAAAGTTAATCTTTATTTTTGACTCTTTTTTTTGTGGTGTATATAAGTGCTTTTGATTAGCCATGATAGCTAAGCCGGAACTAATAGTGGCATCAAACTTAGTTCTATTATTGATGTTAAATCTTGCCCAGTCTTCCAGGGTTCTATTAAAATACATAGATCCCATGTCTAATTTATCTCTAAAAGCTCCCTCCATATCTACGCCTACATATTTTTCTATATAACTTTCAATAGCACTTGCATGCGATTGTTTTACTTCTTCAGAAGAATTAGGAATTCCGCCTATTTCTTTTTCAGACTTGGATAGTTTGTTGTAAATTTTATCCGGTCTGTTCAAGCAATATTTTCTATAACCTCTATTTTTAAAATGATACAACAATCTAGGTTTATTATTTTCAATTAATATTGGCATTCCATAAAACACACAGGCCATCAATACATCTTCAAAAAACAGCTCTGCTGTTTGTGGTCTTGCCACATATTCTAAAAAAAATTCATTACTAGGAGCGTTGTCCATGTTAAATTTTGTTAAACCATGAAGTGCCCCGTTAGAGCCACCACCACCAACAGTTCCTGATATGTCATATGAGTCACACCCAAAGCTACCTAAATGTTCGTTCCCAGGCAAATATTTACCATTCTGATTTACCCTGCAATTTTGTAAGTTTTTTTCTGGTAGCCATGAAATTAAAAACCTACCTCTATTGTCTGGAGACCAAATCACTTTAGAATCTTTGATGCCATCTTTCCAGCTAAACCTGCCTCTTGTTAGATAGTGTTCTTTAATTAAAGAATCATTGTAATCAATCTGTTGATATATTTTAGTTAAATTAAACAATGACTGTTTACTTTCGTCTCTAAAGGCGTGTGAGTCTGTTCTAGGAAACTGCCTGTAAAATTCATTTAAAACGTCGGCATCTTTCTTTAAAGAATCTACTTCGTTTTCCCAGTAATTTATTGCGCCTTGATATATCATCTCACCGTCAGAGCCCTCAACTTCTTTAGCGGGTGTGTGAAAAACAGGCATGCCATACTTATCTATATAACCTTCAAAATTCCATTCCATAGGTATAAATAAATTATACAACCCGCTTTTAGTTTGACCGTTTTGATTTCTGTTTTTTACATCAGAATCATAAAATAACTTTTTAAAATTTTCACCCCCTTTATCTAAAGCATTTGAGGTAGATCCCATCATACATTTTCCAATCACCCTACTACCTAATCGCAAACAAGTCTTTGTAACATTCCAGTTATTTATAATGTTATCTGGCTTTAGCCATTTTCCAGATTCATCATGAATTAATAGTTTTAGTTTTTCTCCATCATAACTATTGTCCGCTGTGTTCTTCCAGTCTATAGTTGTATCTAATCCCTCCAGTTCTTCCTCTTCGGTTTCGAACATATTCTTTTTTGTTATCTTAGAAGCTGGCACTCTGTAAGCCAATTCTGTTTTTGGCCTATCCATACCGTCTTGTATAGGCTTGAAAAAAAAGGGATAATTATTAGAAATAGGAACTACTTTGTCAGTAAACATTTTTTTTGCATCTGATCCAGTTTTAGACAATATGCCAATTCTTGCATCCTTACTGATTGTAGCCGTGTTAACAGCCTCGCAAGATCCCATAAAAGAAAATCCTGAACGTCTAATTTTTAAATAACACATTCCGAAACTTCTTTTATCTGACTTACAAGCCTCCCAATATATATAAAATATTCTATTAGCCTCTCTAAACTCTGGCTTTCCTATATCTATTTTTGTCCATTGCAAGTACATATAGTGAGTCCCTGTGATGTATGTAGGAGATCCGTTGTTGTAAAACCAAAAGCCTTCGTCTCTTCTATCAAACTCACACTCTATGTAATTGACCCATTCATTTTTAAATTGAGTTGACATTTCATGCCATTGAAATATAGAATTTATTCTTGCCAATGATTTAGGATACTCAAAGGGTAGCCAGTGCTGATCACTTGTTTTTTTTGAATTTTTATGTATTGATTTGGGGGGTTTGGGAAGACCAATTAAAAGACCGTTTATATTATAAATTTCACCTATAGTTCCGTCTTTGCTAATTACAACTAAATCGTGCTTTGGATTGTATCCATATTGCCAGGATTTATTTTGATTCATCTTAAGCATAGACTGCTTAGATACATGATTCTCAACTACCGTGTAAAGTCTATTTTGATTTTCTTTCTGCAAATCCTTGTCTTGATTTTTCCTCTTCTTTTTCTACTCCGTTCAGTAAATCTTTTTCTAATTCAATTCTGGTTAATATTTCAAACGCATCAAATATAGCTAGCTTTTTTGTAGCTGCAGCATTTTTTAATCTGTCTGCCGCTAACTCATCATCCTTGTCGTACTTAATTATATCTTCTTTAGCAACCTTAATTAACTGGGCTACAGCTTCTCTACCTGCGCTTATTATATCTAGCTTTAAATCTTCAGATGACTTCATAATACCATTGTTATGTTATTCCAGAACATTCTGTAAAGTTTTTCTCCATTTATATAAAATGGATATTCGCATTCTGGCTCAAACACCACTTCATCATTTTCTTTAACACCAAGTTTTGTTAATATAGGGTTAGTGTATTTTACAATACCCACCAATGGTTCTTCCTCTACAGGCTTCATAATTATGGATTCTCGAACTGAAACAGGTTTTATAAAACAATATTTTGAGTGAGTTTTCCACACCTCATTCTTGCAATACATATAAAACTGATCATAGTCAATAAAAAACAAATCTTCTTTAAAAAAACTTCTACCGCTTTTTTCTCTGCCTTTCATGTCATAATATATTTTAAATACATTATGATGAACTAGCAAAATATCCCCTTTGGATATTTCTCCTTTGTAATTTATTGGAGGACTAACGACTTCTGCAAATCTATTTGTAGCGGTGTAATCTTCTTGAGACACGCTGGTGTAAAAATCAATTCCACCTATTTTTTTTATATTATCATACCTTCTGCCCTTCAAAGGTTTTACAATAAAATAATGTGGGGATTTCATCAAAAATTAATATTATATTCTATAGATATAGGCATGTTAGAATTAAACTCCTTCCATAATAATATTTCATTTTGCCTTTCTATCCATATTTTTATTGAATCATTTCTGCTTTCGTATTGAATTAAATGAATAGTATACGAACCGCCTAATATTGATTGACCCACAAGGTAGTGCATAGCGCTAGACTTATAGTCCGAGCCTATTGAAATCTTCCTAATATCCATTTTGATTAGAAGCTTGAACCGACAGTTAACACCCTGTAGTATACATTCACATACAATACTCCTGTACCCTGTGTAGGATTACTTCCGCCAGCATGTAAAGTTAACGCAGTATTTGGCGCTATAATTTCTGTAGCGGAATTAGGAGTCTCAGGCTTGAAAGTTGCGTCTACAGCTGAATTCATAGCGGTCGAGCTATTTGAAATCGAGCCTATAGATTCAGAACCTATTTTAATCGGCAAAGCAGGTGTAAAATCATAAGGAGTTGCCCCCGCGTCCACATAACACATTATGCTTATTATATCAAGAACTTTTCCTGCTCCTGGTGCTGCAACTAGAGTTGCTGGCGTAGTAGCTAATGTTAATAAGGTTGCGCTACTTACAGAAACATTTGCTATTACAGGAGAATCCGCAGCTAAACCTAAAAAACTTTGAACTTGTGAAAGAGTCACAGTTTTAGTTGCTAATGAATTATTTGCATCTGTTATAATTAAATAATCGCTTCCATTTAGATTACTAATTGTAGGGTATGCTGTTGTATTACTTATTTTCGCCATCTTCTGGTTTGTCTTTTATTTCACCAGTTTGTAAATTAATGACCACGTTGTCTCCGTATTCTTTAATTAACTCGCCTTCAAAAGTTTTAAACTCAGCTCTTAAAGTTTCGATACCAGCTACTACCTGGAATTTTCTTACCTCAAGCTCAGCAACTTGTTGATGCATTGTGGTGAATTGTTGGTTTAATTCTTGAAGTTTACTTAAATGCTCTTCACTTACTTTTCTTACTTGTTCACTCATTTTATTTAATTTTAATATTAATGTTTTTCAAATTTATATATTATTATTTATTTTAACAAATCTAGCTCAGATTTTAATTCTTGAATAGCTTTTACTAGTATTGGCACTAGCTTTCCATAACTCATTTCTAATTTATCAGGATTGGCATCATATATTAATCTTAAGGTATCGTCATCATGAGCCTGAACTTCTTGTGCGATAAACCCAAAATCTTTTTTGTTTTTGTTATCACTGTAATGCTCTATTTCACTTTCTACATTACCCTCGTCATCTAATACAACTCTTTTTTCTACTCTGTTATTCCATACAAATTCTCTTGGTTGTAGTTTACTTACAAAATCTAATCCGTATGTGATGTCTTTTATATCTTTTTTATCTCTTTCATCTGATAATGAGGTTATACTTGTTACAGCCGCCCTTATGACAGAAACACTTGAATTACCTAAAGTTATTTCATTGGACACTGTAGCGGATGATGGCTCTGCGTCATATCCCACAATTGTATTGTTAGCCCCTGTAGTTAAATTACCTCCAGCTTGGGCTCCTAACATTGTGTTTTGAGCTCCTTCCGTTTGTATACCTGCGCTAAATCCTACTGCTACATTATTATCTGCTCCTGCTGCTCCAAACCTCAAAGTTCTAGCTCCCACACCTGTGCTATAATTTGTATTACCACTTTGACATGATTTTGCTCCAATATTTACATTGTTCTGTCCTGAACTTATACCGTTACCTGCCAAACTACCCATGGCTGTATTGTCTCCTCCTGATGTAAGAGTGCCAAGACTGCTCCAGCCTACTGCGGTACAACTATCGGCACTTGTGATAGCATCTAAAGAGGCAACACCTACTCCTACATTATACTCTGCAGCACTTAAAACACCGGTAGTAGTATCTCCAACTTTAAGAGAGTTTCCAAAATTTGTTCCCCCTAAAATAAAAGGAACTCCGGCGCCTCCAGCAGTTTCTTCTATTACATTACCGCTAGCATCAACTGCTAGAGTATAAGCTGCTGTGCCTGTATAAGTACCACTTCCATAATCTATAAATTTAACTTGTTTATGCAAGTTTACGCTTTCTGATCCTGAAGTTGTAACAAGTTCAAGCATAGGATTGTTTCCAGCAGCTCCCATTCTCCAGCCATCTCCAGACCAGTTATATAAAAATCCAAAACCACCACCATCATCATCCCATCCTAGTGAAACTTTATTGATATCATCTTGAGTAATCGCATATTCCTGATCTCCTCCAGCACCTGCCGCCGCGGCTCTATCTATAATAAACCTATACCCATCAGTAAATTTTATTTGTGCTAAACCATCGCCAGGGACAAAAGTGTTTACTATTAAAGGTGAATTACCAATAGTATTTGCATCTGTAAAAAGTGGAATTGTTCTAGCTGTACCAGATCCGTCAATTGCCCCTCCTGTTGCTGATATAGTGTCTATTATATCTTGCATTGTGAATGACTCTCTGCTTGCATTTGCATAGGCAGAACCTCTTTCAAGTGTGCTTACTGTAGATGAAAGGGTGTGAAATTGTTGTCCTGTAGGTATTATTGCCATAGTATATTATTTATTTTCTAATTCTGTTACTTTAGCTGATAAGTCCTGAATAGCTTTTACTAATACCGGTATAAGTTTACCGTAGCTAGCCTCTAATCTTTCTGGATTTGAATCATATACTAGGTTTAAAAATTCATCATCCACTGTTTGTAGTTCTTGAGCAATAAATCCTATATCTTTTTTACCTTTGTTTGCGCTAACAACCTCAATTTCCACTTTTTCTCCTTCATCGTTTCTTTTTACTATTTTTTCTGGTCTATTATCCCAAATGAATTTTTTAGGTTTTAATGAATCTATGAAGTCAAGACCATATGGCAAATCTTCAACACTTGTTTTATCTCTCTCATCTGACAGTGCTGTTATTGTAGTTTGTTGACATCTTAAAACTGCTACGGAAGAGTTACCTAATGTAAACTCATTGTCTGGGCTAACTGCAGAAGTCTGCGCTTGGTTACCAATTAAAGTATTGTTGGTTCCAAAATGAAGACCACTACCCGCGTTATTACCTATTGCTGTATTTCCAGTTCCTATTCCTGTTTGAAACTGATTTAAGTTTCCAAGGGTGTTTCTACCTATTCCTACGTTATCATTACATCCAGCATCTATATCTTTACCGGCTTGAGCCCCTATAAATACATTGTCACTATTAGACGCACCTCCATCAAACCCTGAAGTTTCCATAGCTTCATATCCAATTGCTATATTGTAATTACCGTCGTAATGATTCTCCATATTATCAAACCCTATTGAAATATTATATTTTCCGTTACAAAACCCCATATTTCCATTACCCATAGCTATGTTTCTTTGAGCATTTGTTGATATTCCGGCAAGTACTCCCCAACCAAAACCAAGGTTTATACGGTCGTTGACTGAAGCACTTGAGCCAATTATAAGAGTATTGAACGAGTTTATTGTGGAAGGAACTTCAGCTATTGTACCGGATATAGCGGTATCTTTTACATCTTGCATTGTGTATGATTCTCTGCTTGCGTTTGCAAAAGCAGAACCTCTTTCAAGTGTGCTTACTGTAGATGAAAGGGTGTGGAATTGTTGTCCTGTAGGTATTATTGCCATAGTATATTATTTATCTTGTTTTTTATCTAATTCAGCTGATAAGTCCTGTATCGCTTTTACTAATACTGGAATTAGCCTGCCGTAACTCGCTTCTAATTTATCAGGATTATTAGAATTTACCAACTGACTCCATTCGTTATCTATAGTTTTTAATTCTTGAGCTATAAAACCTATATCCTTACTACCTTTTTTAACGCTTGTTACTTCAACCTCACGTTCTAGAGGATTATTTTCTTCATCTTTATAAAATTCTTTAACAACAACAGGTCTATTGTCCCATACAAATTTACGAGGCTTTAATGATTTTATAAAATCTAATCCTGTGTCTAAATCCTCTATATCTGTTTTATCTCTTTCGTCAGACAAAGATGTAATAGAGGTCACATTACATCTCAAAGATGTAATGTTAGAATCTCCTAAAGTTATTTCATTGCTAATACTAGTAGTTGAAGCTTGTGCTTGGCTACCAACAATAATACAATTACTTCCAGTTGCTTTATTTGATCCAGCCCCTGTACCTACAGCCACGTGGTCACTAACACCAGTTGCATTTCTTAAAGCATCGCCTCCTAAAGCTGTATTTGAAGGGCCACTGTTTGATTTCAATGCTTCATTACCCATAGCAGTGTTGTTACTACTGGTGGTGTTTGAATATCCTGCTTCATGACCAACATAGGTGTTGTTAGATGCAGTTGTTTGAAGAAATCCAGCGTATGATCCTACCGCTACACTGTCTACATCACTTGCAAAAGGTAAGCCACCAGATTTATTTTGATTTCTAAAAGCAAAAAGACCTATTCCTGTTACATTATTAGAAAGAACACTTGTCTGTAAAGCACCAGGGCCAACTGCCAAGTTGCCTTGAAACGTTGAAACATCTGCGTCTGCTAAAGCTGTAGCGTACGCAAGCGTTCCAATAAATAATGATTTAGGGTTTGACGCTGTTTCTCCACTTGTAACTACTTGTAGTGCTTGAAATGAAGGGTTTGATCCAGAGCCATTTGAAGTTAAAACTTGACCGGAGCTACCTATTGGTAAGCTAGTTAAAGTATTTGCATCTGTAAATACAGGAACAGCGTATTGTACACCTGAACCATCTATTGCTGATATTGACTCCTTAATATCTTGCATTGTGTATACCTCTCTACTTGCGTTAGCTAATGCTGATCCTCTCTCTGTAGTATCCACTGTAGATGACAGTGTATGGAATTGTTGCGCATCCGGGATTATTGCCATGATTGTTTTTTTAGATTATCAAATATTTACAAAGATACTAATATTTTCCCTGTCTATTTTTAGGTGAAGACTTGGTGCTGCCGCCCTTACCTGCCCATAATTTTTTGCACGCCCAATATCTGGCTGTTAGTTTTGATTTGGCTGTTCCGCACTTATGTCTTGCTCTAAAGCTTTTTCTTGCTGCTGCAGAATAATTATGCCCGTAACCCTTAGCTCCAAAGTGAATTAACTTCTCTCTACCACCCTCACAAGCTTTTACCATTTTCTTTTTACCTGGTCTTGTAGACGGCCTCACTCTATTACAAGGCATGTTTTTTTTAGTTGCCATGTTACGCGTTTCTTACTTTTGCAGCGCTAGTATTAGAAACAAATTGACGGCCTCCACCTTGTCTCTTTTTTTTCTTAGCTGTTGCTGCTAATTGTTTTTTACTTAATCTTCTGGCTTTCGCTAGTGGTAAGCACCTGTCAGGATTCTTTTTATTTTTAGATGTACCACAAGGGCCCTTAATTGTACCATCCGTTCCGATGCGCACCCACTTTTGTTTAACCCATTTTTTTAATTCGCCCATCGTGTGCTTGTTTTTCCCACGGCAAACTTCTGTCGTGTGTGTTAATCTTACTACTTGGTATTGTCTGTATTGGTGAAGTTATGCTTTCTCTATAGTGATAATTATTGTGATCAAAATGTAACAACCCCAACCTGATTTGGTCAAGGTGAACTTGCTCGTGCTTTACCGCCCTGCGTTTATTTGCAGGTGTTGCATCTTTATTTATTTCAATAACACCATTTGGATTTATTTGACCTAAAACTTTTTTTGACATTTTCTTTTCCACAACAATCCTATCCCCATTAGAGTATTGTTTGTTGTGTCCGAAAACCTCATAAATGTTTTTTAAATTAAATGCCATTACTTTTTCTTTCTCATGGCCATTTTAGGTTTTTTCTTAGTCATTACCATTTTAGGTTTTTTACCTCTAGTATTGTAATTTCCAGCTGCACTTACTTTAGCCTCACCTTCTTTTTTTACTTTGGCTATTATTGCTCTTCCTCTAGCTCTTCCTTCAGGGGTGCCTACCTCCTTTTTATTGGTAGACATTTTAGGTTTTTTGCCTTTCATCATTGTTTTTTGTACGGACTCAGGAAGTTTTTCAAAACCTGCATTTAAAGACGGCTTGCTTAATTTTGGTAGTTTTTTGCCCATTGCCATTTTAACTTTTTGCACAGCACTAAGCATTGTTTTGTTCATTTTCATGATTTTTATTTTTACGATTATTTATTATTTTCCTTTTGCTTTCTTAGCATAGTTGGGGTCTTTACAATATTTACTCGCAGCCATATTTGCATATGCTGATGGGTATCTATCGAAAGTTCTTTTTGCCCAAGCTATTCCAGAGGGGCATATTTTGTTTCCTTTTGTTCTTCCTTTTTTTGCCATTATCCTTGACCTATGTTTAATTTTTTATACAATTTACTACTTTTTAATTTACTAGTTTTAGTCTTGGCATGTATGCCGGGTCTTTTTTTTCTTACCTTTTTGTACTCAATAGGGTTTATTACTCTTCTAGCCATTTTACTATTTATGTTTATTGTTGCCCATCACTTTTTCAACACCCCTAGATCCGAAGTATGCTCCAACAATAAGTGATAAAACTCCAGCCACACTATCTAGTTCGTAACCTGCATACCATCCAACTATATATGCTATCGAAAAAAACACAAGCGTCATTGGTCTTACATTTTGAGCCATCCAAGAAGTACTTGACATATCGGCCGTCCATCTCTTACTTACTTCCTGCATCTCTATAATATCTAGTTCTAATAGCTTCATAGCTTTTTCTTTATCTTCTGCTGGTAAAACCACATCTGATTCTTTTTTAATTAAATTCTTTACCAACCCCATAACTCCTGCATCTGGCAAAACATCTCCCACAGTATCCAATATACTTGGTGCGGTTTTTTTTAAAAACAAACCTACTTTTGTTTCAGAAAATTTTTTTTTCGAACTCATATTGTTTTGTATTTTGTTTTCCCGTCTTCCTTGTAAGCGCGTAAACACCTATTTCTATTTTCATCTTTTCCTACATAAGAAACGTGAATCCAGTTTGGGTTCATGTCTGTTCCGAATTCCCATATCAATTGATCAAAATCTAAATTTTCTCTTATGTGCATAAACATTTCTGCATTGCTTTTACATCCATAAACGTCATCCAAATCTATTGCTTCACCTTTGCAATGCTGGCTGGAACTTACCCCGCCAACCGCTTCATTTAAAGATGTTGATCTAAAAAAAGAATTTACTTTAATCGGGCCACCAGCCCACTTTCTTAAAGGTTCAAAAACCATTTCTGCCACAGTAATCATTGCAGCAATCTGAGTTGGGTTTGGCGTGTTATCTATACCTTTTCTTTTAGCCGTATTTGAATGTATAGCCTCCGCATATGTAATGTGATCACTAATTGCTTTCATAAGTTTAATTTTAAAATTAAATAAAATACTGCTGGTACACTAGAGTAAATAAAATCCATAAACTCGGGATTACCTCTTTGCATCCACCAATCATATACAAGCTCTTTTGCTGCATACAAAGTTACGGAAAAAATAAATCCATAAATAGAGAAAAAATAAACCAAAGGGAAGGCAGATATACCGCCCCAAAAAAAATGAAGCAACTTATCGTTGGGTATTTTATTCATCATAATCTAAAGTTTACACCTATGGAAGATTGATATATTTCAGAGTCCCAAAACTTTGTGTACTCGCCTTCAATAAATACACCGACACTTTTGGAAAGTCTCCATCCAAGGGAAACTCCTGCCTGCCAATCCTCCCACTGTTCTAATTCAGCGTCTTGTATTAATCCGCCAAGCCCCCAATTATTTCGGTTTAAATAGCTGAACGATTCGTCTCCTTGCACATACTTGTGGTATGGTAATAAATAAGATCCATATGCATGAAGCCAAAAATTTGATTTGTAATGGTACACGTCAAAACCGACTATTGGACTGACTACACCAAAGGCATCTAACTCGCCCCATATCTCATTATTAAATCTGTTCATCAGGTCAGCAAATACTGTATCTCGAAATTCAAGATCTGTATGAGCTACTATTTCCCCTTCAGGATTTATCCAATACCAATCTGATATTTCGTTGCCATTCTGATCTTCTTGCGTATAGTATATATCATCGTACCCATATTCAAAACCTAAAGAATACCAGGGATTTATAGGCCATCCATCTTCATTTGTTTCATTTAACCACACTTCAACCGGATTATATCCGTAGGGGCGCACGTGAGTTCTGTAGATTCCGCCGGCAGATATAGAAATTTTTTTGCCTATTGGTAGTTTAACTCTTAACTCAGCCGATTTGTAATTAAAATCTATTTTACCTTGCTTTCTACTTTCTAATTTTGCTACATGATATTTGCCGCTGTGTTTGACAAAATACCTGTGATTTATAAATACTTCATCTCGGGATCTTTCTTTTTCGTAGTGAATAGTGTATTCTAATCCATTAACAGGTGAATTAGGTGCTGACAGTCCAATGTTGTTTTCCGTGCCGTCGTAGTAGTGTTTCCCTTTGATCTCATAGTCGAAACGAGCCAACTTGCGAATCCCAATACCATAACGGTAATCAAAGTCATAATAATCTGTACCGTCAACAACTACAGGTGGCGCGTATAAATTACCATCTGGGTTTGTTCTTACAAAATAATCTTTTGGGTTTTCTTTAGGATTGTCTACATTTCCAGCCACGTAAACAGTGCTGTATTTAAAAACATCTTTATAAATATTTTTAAAAAAATCTTTTGCTTTGTATTTTTTTACAATCTTATCTTCTAGTTTTTTGTCTGTACCTATAACTTGTGACGATACATTTAAGGCGAATAGTATAAATATTAATGTTATTAATTTTTTCATATTTAAAATTTACTTTCTATTATTTCTTCTATTTTATCTTCTATTAACTGAATAGAATTGTCCGGCATTTTTAAACTTATACCCGACTCTACTCTATAATATTCTTCATCATTATAAAATAATATAATGGTTGGTATGTATTTAATATTGTATTGGTTGAATTTGTCTTTAGAGTCAGACATGTAGATTGTTTCAGAATCATATCTGAAGCTTTTTAATTCAACCTCGTTGTCTTTAACAAAAGTAGCGCTAAACTGAACAATTTCAATATCAGTTTGAGCAAAAGTGACACATGTCAGGAAAAAGGCAATTATTGCACATCTCATCTTTGTTTGCTAATTTCATATAGTCTTTCGTCAATTTTATTTAGTTGTTGTTTTATTTCTTCTACTGATTTTTCTAAACCTTGCACCTTTTCATTAGTGCTAGATATTTCCGAACGCACAAGCTCGTCTTTGTATGACCACTCAATTTTAGATACTTCAGGCTCTGGTCTTTCCATAGCTAATGCTATATCTGACTTCAAAACAAAGTACATGCTAGTAAGAGAGATTACGCCGCCAACAATAATTCCTATTGTTTTTAAATCTAATCTTACTTCTGTTTCTTCGCTTATTTTTTGTGCCATGTTATTTCTTTTTACTTGCTGTTACTTTGCTTTCTCCCTTAGTTACTGTAACATCTGTGTCAGTCACATCTACCTGCATAGGGTCATCTTCTTTATCTGAAAGTTCTTTAATCAAACTTTTTATTATCTCTAGCTCTGGCTTTTCCTCTTTTTCTTTAGCACCAACAATGTGTTGTAGTATACCTATCAAAGCCATTGCTGCGGTAGAAACCAAACCAATGACTGCTGTTAATGCACCGCCTTCTAAAAACTGAGAACTGACTACACCTATTACAACCAATATAGTAATATAATTAATTGCATGCTTTCCTAAATGTTTAGACGCAATTTCTTTAGCTGTGCTTTTAGCGTTGATTTTATCAATCTCTATTTGAGCTAAAATTTCTTCAGTTGTTTTTTTGGTGTAGAATCTCATGGTTTAATTCTATTTATTAATTACTACGTATTCGACTTCTAAGTCACTACCCCAGCTTGTTGTTGTTGTATATATCATATTTACAAAGATAATTTATATTTTTCTAATAATTCTAACTTCTTGATTGTTTCCAACATAAGAACTATTATAAGATCCAATTCTTAATCTTATTGTTGTATTAGCTAAATCACTAATATTAACTTCATCATATTCAGTTCCACTCAATAATAATTTTGCTACAACATTTATTGCTGTATTTCCAGATCCACCATTAGCTTGTGCTAAAGATGTAAAAGTAATTTGTGTTACAACTGTACTATTGCTATAATTAAAATCTGTATCTAACATCAACACTCCATATCTCACAGACCTATATTCACCAGAGCCACCCCCATTCATATTTCCTTTTACATAAACATCATAGATAGCACCCTGACTTGCTACAATTCCTGTATCAACTATTGATGTTGTTCCACTTGTTCCACTTTGAGAATAATTTTTTCCATATATAGCACCTGCAAAAGTTGCAGAATTATCTCCATTTAAAGTAAGCACAGTACCTTGTGTCCCAGCGTTATCAGTTTTAAACTCTATATACCCTGTGTTATTTGCTCCCGTTGTACCACCTATTATTGCTGCGTAACCACCTGCGCTATTAGTTAAATTAATAGTAGCACAAACATCGGTTGTGTTATTATTTGGGTGTTTTAATTCTAAATAAGCACCAGCTGCAGCTGAACCATCACTTTGTATCTTAACACCTCCTCCTGTAACATCAAGTTTTTGTCCTGGACTATCAGTTCCAATACCAACATTACTAGTTGAATCTATTGTTAAAGCAGTATTTACTGATAAACTGCCATTTTCTCTAACACCTAATTTTAATCCAAAACCATAATCACCATCAGTATTATTTACTTTATAACATTTAACAAATGGCGCTCCTGAAAGAATAAATCCATCATTATTATATTTACCAGTAAGAACAATAGAGCCACCAACTTCACCAGAATCGTATGATCTTTGATCAACTGCATAAAAGTTTGTGTTGCCACTATTAGGTGAACTTGAACCATTTCTATTACTTGTTACAACACCGCTATTAGTAATAGCCCCTGAAAAAGTTGCGTCAGAGCTTGAGATAGTTAATGCGGTTGTTGTTCCGCTCGGTCTTAATCTTATTGCCCCTGTTCCTGTATTATTAATATCTGCAAATCCATTTGTAGAAAAATTAACATCTTCCCCTAATACATTTATATCACCTGCAAAAGTCGCACTTGGACCGTCTCCTAACCTAAGCACCTCAACAGCGTCAGCTAAAAATATTAAATCTTGTGTGTTATAGTTTGAATATATAGACCACTCATTATCAGCCCCATTTGTATTTGTTATTTTTATTTTAGCGCCGTTGTTATCAGCGCCATAAACTTCTAATTTAGCACTAGGACTACTAGTTCCAATACCAACTAACCCCTCTTTATTAATAACCATTCTTTGAACTACACCTTTAGTAGCGGCTCCAGCTGTAGCAAATATTAATTCACCATCAATATAATCATTAGCATCTCCAGTGCCTAAAGGAGATCTAGCATATATACCTGCCATAGCAGCCTTAAACTGAGAAGGAGTTGCTTCTCTACCAGAAAATATTATCATAGGAGAAAATTGTCCTGCTACTCCAGCGTCATTATGAAGTACAAGTCCCGCTTTTTTTGGACCTGTTGTTTCTGCAGATGAAGTGTTGTAGGTTATACCTAAGTCTTGAGTATTATTTATTGATGGATCATAACTAGTTGTTGCGGCTTGATTCTTTATATATAAATCATTACCTCCTGTTAGAGTCCAAGTCGGTCCTACGTAAAGTTTACCTACAGGACTAGTAGTTCCAATACCCACGTTGCCGTTGTTTAAAATAGTCATGTGATTAATGAACGAACCAGAACCGTTTCTTGTTTCAAAATTAAATGCGTTTGCAGTTAATGACGAATCATCTTCTGTTCTTATTCTTTGCCAATAACTACCATCATTACTACCAATTTGCCAAGCAGCAGCTAATTCTAAATTACCTGCTACATGTAACTTTGCAGCAGGACTACTTGTTCCAATACCTACGTTACCTGCGCTAGAAGATGTTAAAAATACATTAGCACCACCAGATCCAAGTTGTGATATACCTGTTGCAACAAGTGTTCCTTGAGCTGTTACACCGCCTATTACATCTAATTTAGAAACTGGACTAGCAGTTCCAATACCAACGTTACCACTAGAATTAACACGCATTACTTCGTTTCCGCTTGTAGCTACTATAAAAGTATCATTACTGTAAAAACCAAAATAAGTGTTAGTGTCTCCAGAATGCCTTATATATTGTGGCATTAAAACATCACTTGGTAGAGCGCTGTTAACTTCTAATATACTATCTCCTAGGTTTGAAGAACTTGTCCATTTAGGTATAAAACCAGTTGTCCCCGTAGCAAAACTTGTGAAAAAGTCTGCGGGAGTTATTTGAATATTGTCGGCTCCATTGTAGCCTACTATATGGCTAAGTGAAGAAGCACTTGTTTGCGTTATAAATTGTGAAAATTTTATTGCCATATCTTAATGTACTACCTTTAATAAATCACCGGTTCTGTAAAAAGCACCAGTCGTTAATCCCGCACTAATTGCCGCAGCATTATCTGCATGTTCTGCTAAACCTACTACTGTTAATTTTGAAGTGGGAGCAGTAGTTCCAATACCTACGTTTCCAGAAGAATCAATAGTTAATCTGTTAGCTGAATTACCAATATTAAACTTACCAGAGCCGTCTCTTTCGTTTCTTAAATACCAAGCTACAGAGCCACCCTCTGTCATCGCAAATCCACTACCTGTGCCTGAAGCTGCTGTATTGGCGTTATCAGAAGCAATATAAGTATAACCTGCTTGATTTTTTCTTACGTCTAACTTAGCTCCAGGACTACTAGTTCCAATACCAACATTACCACCAGATGTAATTCTTAATTTTTCTGTATTATTTGTATAAGCGACAAAATCATTAACATTAGCACCAACTCGAACATGATATTCACTTGTGCTTCCTAAACCTCTAAAACCTATTGTTGAAATGGCATTATTAGTAGTAAAAAGTGAAACAGGAACAGTATTAGATGAAGATTTAAAAAACGCAGCAACAATAGCACCGCTATTAACTTCAAATTTTGCAGCAGGACTACTCGTTCCAATACCGACATTACCATCACCATCTACAATCATTCTTAGTTGATTATTGGTAACAAAACCTAAAGGTAAACTAGTACCTTGATACATGTTTAATGAACTAGCACCAGCATAATTTGTATTATTACTTCCGTTTAAAAACATTACCGCTGTATCAATAGAGTCGTTTTTAAAGCGATATGAAGAATAGGCATCAGTTCCTGTACTAGTATTTTCAACAGCTATGTTTACATTACCATTTACTGTGCCTTTTGTGTGTAATTTATAAGTAGGACTAGTAGTTCCAATACCGACTTTTCCATCAGAAGTAATACGCATTTTTTCAGACGCGTTAGTCGCTAAAGATAAATACCCGTTTTCTTTATTTTCTAATCCTACATTTACGCCATCAGTATAAGCAAGAAAACCATCTGATGCACCTACGCCTGACGTGTTGTTAGCCAATTGTAATACTGCGTTTCCAGAAGGTTCGTATATTGTTAGATTTCTTTGAGGACTAGCAGTTCCAATACCTACCTTGCCTCCGTTTAATGTCATTATATCTCCATTCTCATCTCCCAATCTTAGGTCAGTATCCGCCGCACTATTTCCTCTTGGAGTAGATCTAATAAACGGGCCAGCGTTCCTGGTTGTGTTAGCTTTAAATAAAATTTTTGCTACTCCTGATGAAGTACCGTTTTCTAAAAAAAGTTGGTCGCCGTTCCCGCTATTAATATGTAATGCTGTGCTTGGCGAAGTAGTTCCAATACCAAAATTACCACCATTGTTTATATAATTAGCAGAGCCAGCTTCTGCGTAAAAAAGTATTTTATTGCTCTGATTTGAATCTCGCATTATAATTTGTCCATCACCTGAACTATCAGCGCCTAAATCTACAACCCTATAGTTACTAGTATTTTTTACACTTATATAAGTTGAATTACCTGCTACTTGAAATTTAGTTGTAGGACTAGTAGTTCCAATACCGACGTTACCAGAGGAGTTGATAATCATTCTATCAGCACTGTTTGTTCTAAACTGTAGTTTATTACTTGCAGTACTTCCTTCTATTGAAGTTGCTCCTACGGTACCCCAAGAAATATATTCTCCACTTTTGATTAAAACATCCCCATCAACATCTAACTTAGCTCCAGGGCTACTAGTTCCAATTCCTACGTTACCTGCGCCTGCAGAAGTAAGTAAAACGTTAGATCCTCCTGTTCCTAGTTGTGTGATGCCTGATGATGCTAATGTTCCAACAACATCAAGAGTTGTCCCGGGGCTACTAGTTCCAATACCTACGCTGCCTGTAGAAGCAATACGCATTCTTTCTGTAGTTGCAGAACCATTTGCGCCATAAAAAACGTGAGTGCCAAAAGAAGTATTATTACGAGATACATAGGTGGTATTGCCATTGTTATGCCCTATATTAATAAATTGATTTGTGCCATCTAAATCTTGAACTCTTATGTCAGGAGCTCCTGTTCCTGCCACGTGCAATTGTACTGCAGGTGAAGAAGTTCCAATACCTAATCTTTTATTTGTGTTGTCCCAGGAAAAATCATCATCCCCAAGTAATGAAGTTGTGCTACCAAAAAAAGGTACTTGTCCGGCTGTACCCGTTACAAAACTTGTAAAGAAATTATTAGGTGTGATCTGAATGTTATCCGCCCCGTCATAACCAACAATATGGCTCATCGTTGATGCGCTAGTTTCTACTACGAATTGTGAAAACTTTATTGCCATATCTTAATGTACTATTTTTAAATCGTCTCCTGTTCTGTAAACATCTCCCGCTGCTAGTCCTGCTGCTAAAGCCGCTGTGTTATTCGCGTATTCTGATACGCCTGATATTCTTACACCTGTACTTGTAGTTTGAAATTTCTTTGAATTGTCAAAATAAAGTTCTACTGCATTATTAGGTATAAAGACAGCCATATTTTCTAATTCTGACATTAACTTAATATAGCCTGTACTTGATGTTTGTATTCTAAAATCTCCTGAAGTTATATGTTTTATGTATGAAGTATTTAAGTTATCATGATATATTTGAAGATCAAAACCATTACCAAAACTAGCACTAACATTGTCTGCAAATAATGCGCTCTTTTCAAATCTACATAAAACATTTCCGCCATCTAAATAAAAATATGTAGTAAAACTTCCACTACCATTATCTGATCTAAATATAATGTCTTTATCATCTGCTTTATTAGTAATATATAAATCACCTGTATTGTTTTCAATAACAGAATCAGTACCATTGTGAAATAATTGTAAGTCAGCTCCACTACCAACGTCAAGTTTAACATTATCTATTAATTTAATATTTTTTGAAAATTGTACTTTTGTAGTAGAGCCATCTAATCTAAAATATTCAGCCGCGCCACCAGAACCATCATCACAAGCAAATGAAATATCTTTGTCATTCGAGCTGTTTCTAATAGTTAAATTTCCTGTAAAATTATCCAGAGTAGTATTACCATTTAAATGATACATTTCAAAATTACCATTTGAACCTAGTTGGAAACTTACTGCGTCAGACATTCTAAGTCTTTTGTCAACCCTGGTCATAACATCACTTCCATCTAAATAAAAATATGTAGCAACGCCTCCAGCTCCATCATCACACTTAAATAACATATCTCCATCATTAGTGTGTTGTGTGATATTAAATTCTCCCGTATAGTTTTCTATATATGTTTGACTACCATTATGAAATATTTCTAAATCACCACCACTACCCATAAGTATTTTAGATGCATCAGGAAATCTAGTTGCACCTTTTACACTAGTACCATTTACTAAACTACCATCTAAATAAAAATATGTAGCTACTCCACCAGAACCATTATCACTTTGAAATATAATATCTGCATCATCTGCTTTATTAACAATATATAGAGGGCCAGTGTAGTTTTCTATTTTAGAACTTGTTGCTTGATGACCTATTAATAAATCACCACCACTACCCATTGTAATCCACGAATTATCAGCGAATTTTGTAAATACATTAGTTCCATCAGCTAAACTACCATCTAATCTAAAATATTCAACATCACCACCAGATCCATCATCATTCATAAAAATCATATCTTCACCATTAGCTCGTTGCATTAAATACAAGTGGCCAGTAACGTTTTCTAAGTAAGAGCCACTACCATCATGGTAAATTTTTAAATCTGAACCTGCGCCGAACTGTGCTTGTACATTATCTTGGTGTTCAGTATTTTTACTAAACTTAACTTGCTGAGCACTACCATCTACAAAGAAATATGTAGTTACTCCACCACTACCATCATCGCTTTGAAATACAATATCAGCATTATCTTTATTATTTTGTAGTATTATGTTTCCAGTAAAATTTTTAAAATAAGTATTTATAGTGTCGTGATATATAGTAGCGTCAGAGCTAGTACCAAATCTCAAAAAACTATTGTCTGGTAACAAAATCACACCGCCAGGTGTAACACTCATATCACCGTCTACTTCTAATTTAGAAGTTGGAGTAGCTGTTCCGATACCCACGTTACCTGCAGAAGTAATAGTCATTCTTTGATTTAAACCTGCGCTTTCAGTCCAAAATTGTAATTGACTTAATGCTCCATTTCCTTCTCTCATTCCTGAAATCCTAGCAACATATCTATCATCTACATTAGCACTACTAACTCTGAAATCTAAATTCAAGCTACCACCATTGTTTATTGGATCGCTTTGCAATTGTAGTAATGTTTTACTTCCAGTTGTTACTGAATTATCTTTAATATGAACTTTATAACTAGGAGTATTGGTTCCAATACCTAATCGCTTATTTGTATTGTCCCAGAAAAAAGCATTTTCTCCGGCTACTCCCGTAGTATCGTAATACAATACTTGTCCTGGGGTTCCTGTTAGAAGGGAATTTAAAAAGTTAGTTGGGGTAATCTGGATGTTGTCGGCTCCATTATAGCCCACAATATGACTAAGTGTAGAAGCATCAGTCTGAACTACAAATTGAGAGAACTTTATTGCCATTTTATTCTGTTATTAAATCGTCACTACTCGTTTCATCAACCATCTGTACAGATTGCTGTGTAACTATCTCGTCACTTCCTGGAGGCGGAAATCCGGGTTGCACGTTCCTTCCTATATTTAATCCTATGTCTATGAATATAGGCATCTTACCAGAGTGCTAAAATGTTGGATGCAGTAGTTCCTGTTGCAAAAACCTTTTTTACCTGAACAGGTATAAACGCTCCTGTATTGATTCCTACTAAAGTAACTTCATCCCCTCCGACTGTTTCTACCTTTACATTTCCCGCTGTGCCTACATATAATAAACAACCAAAGTTTTTGCCGGTTGCAGTAGATACTGCAGGAATATCTGTAGTGTCACTTGGTGTTACCTGTGCTGCTCTATACGCTTGTAATTTTTGATACGCCATTTTTTATTTATTTATTTTTTTATAAGGATGAAGTCTATTCAACGTGTCTCTTCTTTCTTGACAGCCGCAAGGCTTACCAGTAACTTTTTCGTATGCTTTAGCTACTTTGTCTGCGCCTATCATTTTAGCCGTCTTATAAATAGTGTCTCCTAATCCTCTTGATCTCATTTTTATTTACACTTACATAATTTATTTGGGCAATTGTCAACTTGAACAGTTAACTTTGCTAGTAATGCATTCCAACAACAAAGTGCTTTGCACCAAGTGTTTTGAACCCACATTCCAAATTTAACTAATAATTTGCCCATAATTATTTCTTTTTTCTAAGTTTTTTTAATGTCATAGCAAAATTATATGCCTTTGATCCTTTAGGGCATGATTTGCTTCCTAGTTTTTTACCTGAACATTTACCTATTGTGCCTTTTTTTTTAGCTCGTGCAAATGCTTTTTGTATAAATCCGCCAGCCATTACTTCTTTATTAAAGAAGATATGTGTCCTTTTACGTTGTGTACGTGTGCAGGAATTTTATGTCTGTACGACATGCCGCTGTCTGCTCCGTATGAATGTTTATACATTTTTTTAGACATAGCCTTACTCTCATCTCTTCTATCTTTCATAGATTGTTTTTTCGGGCCTTTGTCTCTACTGCCTATTGACTCGTCAAGTCTATCGTTATAACCTTGTTTCATTTTTAAGATTTTAAAATTATTAATATCTTTACAAAGATAACAATTATTTTATGGATGATTTTTTAGAAACTTACGACATCGGCATGACAGTTGGTTATAGTTTACTAATTGGTCAGCGTAAACTAGAAGAGGTTGCTATATATCTTGACAGCATATATTTACCTTTTGATCCCACCAATGAATACATTGACGAAGAGGATGTAGATCACATGATTTCTTATTTTGAAGAAATAGAAGAATATGAAAAATGTGCAGTATTAAAAAAATTTAAATCAACTATAAATCTTGACGACTATTAAATCAACAATTAGAAACAACTACGACAGAAAACAACCCACTAATGATTATTTAAAATACTGGAGAGTGATTAGGTATTGGGTAAAAGCAAAATACGGACTGACTACTCCAGATCTTGAAATGTTATTGTTCTTGTACAGCGAACAGTTATTTAAAAAAACAGATTTCAAAGAATACGAAGAGCTAATGTCTTGGGATGTAAATCGTTTTGACAGAATGCTTAGAGACGAATGGATCCATGTATGGAGAAAAAGAAAAGGCAACCAAGCTACTCTTTACGAGCTTACTTATAAGACGAGGCGTATTATAGATACTATTTATAAAAAACTAAATGGAGAGGAGATTTCAGAACGAAATCCTTTGTTCAACAAAAACGTTTCCTATACTGACAAGGTGTATCGCAACGCGATCAAAAAAATAAATGAATCTACAAAACAACTACAACATCACGCTCCTGAATAATAGTAAGCGGCTCATCTTGTAGTAATATCTTATGTCCTGCGGCTTTATCGTAGTATATCATGTCATTTTCACTAATAACCTCTACATTGTTTCCTACTTTCAACACTACTCCCTTCTTATACCTATAGGTATCTACGTCCTGAGAGGACAATAGCAACCCTGAATCAGTCTTATACTCTTCTATTATTTCTCTAGCTACAATGTACTTGTTAACTGGTTTCATGTTTTCTTTCTTTGTTGTAAACTATATACCCATGTTTCTCTAACATAGCTATAGCTTTGTCAATTTCGTTTTGTTTTTGTCTGTATGACTCGAATATTTCGTTATATATTGGCATCTTATTATTATTTGTTATCGTATGTTCTTGCTAATGTAATTATTGCGTTCGTACTAAGTATTGTGGTTGCAACAGAAACAGCATTAATAAGCGCATTCTTTGTTACTTTAAGTGGATCAATAACCCCCATTTTATACATATCTCCATAAACTTGATTTTTAACATCATATCCGTATTGATTTAAAAGCATCTGATCAATTACTTTGTCTTGATCTTCACCTGCGTTTAGTAATATTTGTTTACATGGCACCGACAGAGCGTCTTTAAGAATTAATATTGCTACTCTTTCTTCTTCATTACTCACTTCTTCATTAAGCTCTTTAGACAATATAAGCAGAGGTGCTCCACCTCCAGCTATTATTCCTTCTTCTAGTGCAGAGCGCACTGCGCATACCGCGTCATCAACGCGGTCGAATTTTTCTTTTTGCTCCACATCCGAGTTCCCTCCAACATAGATTACACCGATCCCGCCACTTAGACTCGCTATACGTTGCAAGATAAAATCTTTTTCTGACTTTATTTTCGTGTGCTTGTGTTGCTCCCATAACTCCTCAACTCTTTGCGGAATCTCCGCAACCTCGTTGTTGTTTCTTATAATGATGGTATTGTCTCTACCCACTATTACTTTGGCAGCATGACCCAAGTCCTCCATACTAATCAACGATAGATCATCCCCTGTTTTCTCGCTGAAGTATTTCGCACCGACCGCTAGCGCGATGTCGCTCATTAGTTCGTGTTGCTTGTAACCAAACTGTGGAGGCATTATGTTACAAATTTTCAAACCGTTACGAACGACATTTGCTGCTAGGGTATTGACGACATTGTTATGGCAATTTCCAACTATCAGAAGTTTGTCGCCGTTACTGATAATGGGTTTCAATATTTTCTCAATACTAAGTATGTTGTTAATCTCTTGATCAACTACTAGTACCTTTACGTTCTCAAGCACACACTCGTCCTTTTTTTGATTGTTCACAAACAAGTTCGATGTATATCCCCTTTCAACTCTGATCCCCTTTGTCACCTCACTATACGTGTTATGACCTTGTGAGTTCTCAACCGTGACAAGTCCGTCATGACCTACTTTATTATAGGTATCGTATATTATCTTCCCAATCTCTTTGTCATTGTTTGATGAGATCGTCGCTACGTCAAGCAGTCTTTTCTTAGATAATTTCTTAGACTGTTTTTCTAAGCTCTTAATTACGTGTGAAGTGTGTTTGTTGATTTCACGTATGACAACCGTCGGATTTACCGACATATCTATGTATTTCTCACCCGCCTCAACTAATGCCTCAGTCAATACTATGGCAGTGGTTGTACCGTCTCCGGCAGAGGTCGCAGTACGATCCGCAGCTTCCTTCATCATCTTCACCGCAAGGTTCTCCACAGGATCCAACAAGTCAATCGATTTCGCAACCGTAACTCCGTCCTTAGTAACCGTGATTCCGTGCGTGTGTGTACGTGATTCTATTAATACTGTCTGACCCCTTGGGCCCAATGTAGACTTGACAGCTTTTGATATTTTAGCAATTCCGCTAATTAGTTTGTTTCTGCCCTCAGAGTCAAAATGTAACTCCCTCGGGGTGTATCCTTGTTCCATAACAATTTTATTTAATTTGATTTACACAAATATATGTATTTAGTTTTGAAATACAAAATGTCACAGTGTCAAGTTTGCCCCCCTATTCTTCTTTTTATTTTTTTTTACTACTACTATATATTTTTTTTTATTTCAAACTGAAGTTGAAGTTGACATTCCGACATTTTATAAGATAAGTAATTGATAATCAAAGAGTTAAGCAATGTCAAGGCTAAAAAAAGTTGACACTAAGTCGACACAAACTTGAAAAGTCGACACAAAACAGTATAGTTTACGCAAAAAATATACACGTGTTTTCCCAAAAAAAAAAGAGCAGCTACTTTTTTCACTACTCTTTTTCAAAACTCAACTAACTTGGGAAAGGTTTTTACATGCCGAAATATCTTCGGTCTTCTTCTCGCATTTTAGCTCTTTCGATGCCGTCTGCGATTGTATCAATTTTATATTGTTTTTTCATTTGTTGTCTATATAGAGACGCTTGCTCTATTCCTGACATACCATCCGGTCTGTTGTTAATTAACCTACCGTTCTTAATTGTTAATCCGTCCATAACGTATTTATTTATTGTAAAGATACAAAAAAATATTAGATGTATAGAGGCATTGGGTTATATATATATTACAACACACACACCCCAAAATTAAAACCGTTTTTTTTTAGCTGTTTTGCTTTCTAAAAATTTTTTTTCTGTGGATTTTTTAGCTTTTTTCTAGGCGGTACGGGGTGCCCTGGTTGGTCTACCTTTCCGCCCTAGGGTTTCCCCTCGGTCCGTTTCACGATCTCCCAAACTTTCCGAGTTTGTGCTCGCTCGGCCTTCCCTCGTGTCATACCCCCCACCAAAAAAGCAAACATAAACAAAACAAGGGGTAAAAGAAAAGTTTTTTTACTCTGTTAAATGCATTTTATTTGTATTTTATTTGCGAGTGTCGTTATAATTACATAGTTTTGAAATCGAACTATAAATTTTATTATTATGAAATACTTATTAAACAAGCAAACAAGACAAGAATTTTTGTCTAACAATTGGAAACTTGAAACCCTCATTTTTCGTTGGGGTAAGTCGGGAATGCGACCCGTTAGAATTTACGACAAGCGTAACGACAGAACGGAATTCGGGGCGGGTGGTTACGGATACGACAAGCAAGGAACGGCGTTCGGTCGGTTGATTGCTCATTATTTTGGCAATGAATTGAAGCGTTTAGATTCATCTAAATTCTACGGCTTGAGACACTACAACAATAAGACCCGCAAATCTCAAAGAAGAGCATCAAAACACACAAGAACCTCAATTGATGGGGCTTGCGGTTTTTCTTGTATGCGAGATATATTAAATAAAATCGGTTTCGGTTTGGAATTCATTACAGAAACTAAACACGAGATAATATATAAACTTAACGTAAAATAAAAATGGGAAACACAACAAAGAAAAATAAAATAATAGTAAAACATTTACTAAAAAAATATCTAGTCGAGCCAGGATATATTTCAGAGGTTGCGATGTATGATTTTATATACTTCAACATGAGCGAAGAAATGGCGAAATGCTTCATAGGCTTGGAAAACTTTAAAAACCTAAACGCAAATATTAAAGACATCGATATGTCAATCACATACGCCCACGATATAGGCGGGATTGTCAAAGAGGACAAATATTTTATTCCTCGCTCAATTGGGTATTTGAAACATTATACTAACTTAAATAAATAATCATGACAAAAGATAACAGAGAATTTTTAGTGAATGAATTAGTTGAACTACAAAGAACGGAGACCCGTTTGTGGTCATATATTCACAGAGACAGAGACAAAAATATTTCAGATTGGAAATCTCATGAAGATAAAATATATTTTGAAATAGATTTGATCAACTTAAGTATTGATAAAATCAAAGAAGCATTAATAAATAATAAATTCAAATAAAATGAAAAATAAAACTTTACTAAACGGAATTATTAACGGCTTATTAATGGGCTTAGCCTCGCTTTGTGTGTGTGGTCTGTTGCTCTTAGTTAGCCACTTAATAAGGGTATTTTAAAAGATAAAACGGTTATTCTGGGGGGTTCGATTCCCCCCTTATCATCTAACAATTAAAATTAATATTATGCAAAACAAAGATTTATTACCCATGTTGATTAGTGAAGCGTTAAATGAATTTAACACGCATCATGAAATTATAAAAATTGCCAAAGATCATGGCGGACTTAGTGAGTTTGATGGCGAAGAATTAGCATCAAGAATTGAGGCCTTTATCATTCAAGAGATTGAAGAATTAAATCATGAAAGAAATGAAAACTAAATACAATAATTTACTAAATAGATATTATGAAGCAATTCAATTTCTTTACGGCAAAATTGATTCAGGAGATTATACGGCTGATTGTATGACCTATGATTACGAGGGTTATTTCTTAGCCCCTTATGGAGATTTTGAGGAAAGAGATCTTGAAGATCTAAAGCAAGCCGTTCAGAAAGCAGAACTACTTGTCAAATATTACAAACACAATTACAAATACTATAAATATTGTTAAACTATGAAAGTAAAACATTTAATACACCTTTTAAATAAAGTGAAAGACAAAGAAAGAAATATACAATTTCTTTATGGAAATGATGATCAAGATTTTTATGCAAGTGATGAAATTAGTTTGCTTCATGCTCTGGATGATGATGAACAATGCGTAGAATTATTTGTACATGAATTCAATATATATAAAATAAATAACTAAATAACTATGGAAGAAACACAATTAGTAGCAATAGGTGTTCATTATCATCAACAAAGAATTGATAAAGAAGACAATAACAATGGTTTGGTGTATGGAATATATTATTTTGACATTCCTGTTGAGGATTTAAACACCGACCATATGTTTGACCATGACATTATTCATGTTGAATGGTATAAAACAAAAGAAGAAAGAAATAATAAATTAAATAAATAACTATGATTGAATTACAGGAACTTATTAAAAAACTAAAACAATATCAAACAGAAGTTAATTATAACGATTCCAAAAAAGATTTTGATTTAGTGTATCAGCAAATAGATAAATTACTGGATAGCATTGAAGAAATTATACATAAAAATAAAATTTATTAAAAAAAACTTGCAAACAAGTTACAAATACATTACATTTATAACTCAATTAAAAAAATAACTATGGGAAGATATTATTCAGGCGATATAAACGGAAAGTTTATGTTTGCCGTTCAGTCAAGTACAGCCGGAGAAAGGTTTGGGGCTATTGAACAAGAAACTTATTTAATAGAATACTCTGTCAATAGAGAGCAGTATGATAAAATAAAAAAAGAATTAGAAAGTATTTTAAAAACAGGATCTGTGGATAAAGTAAATAAAATGTTTGATGAACATAACTCTTACAATGATGAGAGAATGAAAGAGTATAATATATCAAACGCAGATTTAGAACAATACGCTGATTATAGGTTAGGGTTAAAGATGAAAGAATGGTTTGATAAACATACCGACTTAGACACTCTATATTATCAAGCAGAATTATAAAAAAATTATTGTGATTTTCATGATATGTTTAGTTTAATTGTTAGTTGATATTTCCCCCTCTTTTCATAATAAATAGTTAATTTTCATCATAATAGTAGAGGGGGAGTATCTTATGACTAACGCAAGACCAATAAAAAAATAAATTTAAAATTATGACAGGAACTGAAGATTTAATGCAACAATACATGCAAATGATAAATGCGTTGCAAGAAGAAAATAAAAAATTATCTAGCGAATTAGAATGGTTCAGAACTTATGGCCAGTATGTAGCACAAGTTAACAGAAATGTTGATGCAGAGGCTTGTGGCTATGCTGATGGAGATGAGGAATATGAAGAGAACTTTGATAATGATGATGAGTTATGAAAAAAATTATTCAAACCCTCCAACAATCATTAGATCTAATTGACACCAGAGATAGAATAAAAATGCAAAAAATTATTCGTGATCTTAAAACCATAAGAATTAGAACAGAAAGAAAGATTGAAAGAGAAAAGGATACGACTGGTTGTGCAATTAGTTTGTTGGGTAGCATCAGTATTATATTAATTTATTTTATATATCAGCTATGGACTACGATAATTGGTTAATCTGGCAAGAACATGAACACAGAGGTTGGAATCAGCCAGACCATACTTGCATGCATTGTGAAAAGCCAATAGACCGAAAAGGCTATTGCTCAGATGCATGTTTTGAGGCAGATTTAATGTAATATAAATTTTGTCTTGTTGCAAAATAATTGTATTTTGCTTGAATTAAATTTAATTAAATGAAAAGAAAAATATTTGACAAGTACGTTGGAGTAGTGGAAGATGCACTTGAAATTTCTAAAGATGACATTTTTACCAAAACAAGAAAGAGAGAGAATGTTGAAGCCAGAGATTTATTATTTTACCTATGTTCGCAAAGAAATATGCGAGGCAATTTTATCTTAGATAGATGTAGAGATTACGGACTAGATTTAGATGACAGTCAGATTACAAGGGGTAAAGCTAAAATGGAAGAACTAATTAACACAGATCCTGATTGGGAGGAGTTAATAAAAAAATTATTACATGACTAGGAAAGAAGTTTGGGAAGAAGCTAGTAAACAACACGGCATTGCTTCTGTTATGGATAGAGAATGCGATTCATATATATTTAAAGGTATAAAGATTATGAAGTGTGATGGGTTTTATAGAATATTCAATACCAAGATGAAAGGAGATTTCTACCAAGAAATAACTGAAGATCAATATGAAATGTTTGAAACCTACGGCTTTGAGTATGGAGTATATAATGTCATGACAGACAACTTGCAAAATAGTTTAAAAAGAATAACTAATAAAATTCAAGTAGAAATAAGCATTAGAAACAACACAAGACACTTTAACGCATTGAAAGAAATGAGGAGCAAGGTGTTGCAAAAATTTCTACAAGCTAATAATCATAAAGATAAATTAATTAATAATGGGAAAAATGAAGTCAACATTTAAAGAACTTACAGCTATAAGTATAGATGATAAGTTAAAAAGTAAAGGGGGGTTTAGTTATTTGTCCTGGGCATATGCTTGGGCAATAGTTAAAGATAAATATCCTGATAGCACCAGAACAGTTTATGAAAGCGATCACACTGGCTTAAATTACTTTACTGATGGGAAAACAGCTTATGTAAAAGTAGGTGTAACAATTAATGGCATTGAACACATAGATTATCTTCCTGTGATGGATAACAGAAACAATTCACTTACTATTGATAGAGTTAGTTCGTTTCATGTCAATAAAACCATACAAAGAAGTACAGTCAAAGCCATAGCAATGCATGGGCTAGGGTTGTCATTGTGGGCTGGGGAAGATCTGGTTGATGTTAGTGATAAAGTAATACAGGCAAAGCCAGTTAAAGTAGAGAAGATTGGAGATGCATATATGTACGGAACAGATAAATTTAAAAATACACTGAAAGTTTATAAGCAAAACATGGAGCACAGCATTGAATCTGTAATGGCTCAAGTCAAAAAAAGACACAATCCTGATGTAGCTACATTGAAAAAATTAAAACAAGAACTCAACAAAATTAAAAATGAACAAGAAAAAACTAAAGGAAATACAAAATCTGCTAAATAAAATAGAGCAAAAGACAGATTGGATAATGAAATCAAATATCAATTTAATATTAGAAAGCCATGACAGAACAAGAAATTCTTAAAAAACTTGAAAATGATCAAGACTATTATGGTGAGTTTGGAAGTCAATACTTATCTCAATCTAAAATAGGTACGATACTTAATGCTCCTTATGAATTTCACAAGAAAGTAGACCATGATCATCTGTCTATTGCTAATTTTGAGTTTGGAATTTATTTTCATGCGTTAATGCTAGAGCCACACAAGTCTAAGTCATATGAATTTATAGATATTAAATCACGAAGAACTAAAAAGTTTGAAGAGGCTTGGAAAAAAAATAAAAAAATTCTGACCGTGGAAGAGGGTGAATTAGCTATGGAGCTGGCAAACATAATGCAAAGCAATGATGAGTTTGCTCCATATATATATGATGATCAAAATGAATATGAAAAACCTGGACTTATTAAGATTCAAAATACAATTTGGAAAGGGAAAGCCGATGTTATCACTCCGCATAATGTCATAGATTTAAAAACAACCAGCAATATACACAGGTTTAATTATAGTTTTAAGGACTATTATTATTCATGCCAGGCATGGTTGTACGAAAAAATGTTTGGCAAACCAATGCTGTTCTTCGTTGTTTGCAAAAAGAATAAGATTTTAGGAAAATATCAGGTGTCTTCTGATTGGGCTAAGCAACATGGAGAGGATAATGTCCTGAAAGCAATAGATTATTATAACAGGTATGTAATTGGCAATGAAACATTCTATGTGGAACAAGATTTATAATTGGTTTTACAAGAAAAATAAATTTGAATTGTGGGTTAAAGTTCCAATGACCTGCGATTCAAAAGAGGATAAGACAGATATAATCTTAGCCCTAATGGATTTATTGGAGCGTAATATAAAAGTAAAAAAATGAGTACATACGTACATAAAACTGGAAAAGGTAGTATTTTTGCGAACGAGAATAGGACAGATGATAACAACCAACCCCACTACACGGGTAGTTGTAAAGATCCAAACGGAGTAGATTGGAAAATTTCTGCTTGGGTTAATAAAGCACAAGACGGAAAGAAAAGTTATTTAAGCATGAACTTTGAAACTCCAAAACCTAAAGTAGAGCAAACGGCATCGAGTGTAGGCACACCAGAAGATGATTTATCAATCGACTTCTAAATTTAGTTAATCATTAGGGGTGCAAGAAATAGGAAACTGTGATGCATCACGATAAAGTTACACTAACTTGCTCCCCTTTTATTAAATCACAACAATTGAATCAAATAGAAATTACAATATTTAAAAATATTAAGGACACTTCTACTCCTTTTTACCGACCACTATCTTTTATTCTACAAAGAATTGAGTTGGGTAAATCAAAAGATTTGATTCAAAAAATTCGTAAAGAAAAAGACAAAACAAAAAGAAATTTATTAAAGCAAGAACTACCAGCAATATGTTTTTCTGGAAAGTTTCAAAAAAGAAATGATGATTCCCTGGTTGAATACAGTGGCATTATTTGTTTAGATTTTGATGGCTTTAAAACAAAAAAAGATTTAGAAGATTACAAAATATCCTTAATGGATAATGATTTTGTATACAGTGCATTTCATTCCCCCAGTGGTTACGGGCTTAAAGTTTTAATCAAAGTGCCTATTGACCCGGATAATCACACAAATTATTTCAAAGCTTTATCAAAACAATTTAACAATGAATATTTTGATTCTACTAGTAAAAACATAAGCAGAGTATGTTATGAATCATACGATCCTTTTATTTATATCAACGAAGACAGTAAATTATTTGATGAAATTATAGAGGAAGACTTTGAAGAAAAGAACACTCACACAAGCGTTCCTGTGTTTCCAATTAAGAATGAAAACAAAATTGTAGAGATACTCATGAAGTGGTGGGTAAAAAAATATGGTTTGATTGAGGGAGAGAGAAACAATAATGTATATATCCTTGCGGCGGCCTTCAATGACTTTGGAGTAAATAAAAATTTAGCAGAATATATTATGAAAGACTTTGAAAGCTCCTCATTTTCTGCTGTGGAAATACAAACCACAATTGACTCAGCATATCGCAATGTATCAAACTTTGGTACAAAATTTTACGAAGATGAATCTAAAATAAGCAACGTAAAAAAAAAATTAAAAAGTGGAGAGTCTAAGCAACAAGTAAGACAATTCTTAAAATCACAGAATGTAAGCACCGAAGCCATTGATCAAATCATATATGATTTTGACACTAAAAGTTCTAATAAAATTTTTTGGCACAAAAGCGAAAAAGGCAAGATAACAATCATTCATAATTTATTTAGAGACTTCCTGCACCTTAACGGGTTTTATAAATATACTCCAGAGGGTAGCAAGAGTTCTATCTTTGTAAGAGTAGAAAACAATTTGATTGACCACACTAGCGAGGATGAAATAAAAGATTTTGTGTTGCAATACCTTGATTCCTTGGAAGATAAATCTGTTTATAATTTCTTCGCTGACAAAACCAGATATTTTAAAGATGATTTTTTATCTATGCTCAAATCAGTTGATGTTTACTTTATAGCAGATACCAGGGATACAGCATATTTATATTTTCAAAACTGTGCAGTGAAAATAGATAAAGAAACTACCACTATCATTGACTACTTAGATTTAGAGGGGTTTGTTTGGAAGGATCATGTCATCCATCGAACCTATACAGAATGTCAGGATACACATTGTGATTTCAAAACTTTTATTTCAAATGTTTGTAGCACTGATGCCGTTAGAATAAAATCTATGGAAAGCACTCTTGGCTACTTGCTTCATGGTCATAAAAATTTATCATATTCTCCGGCAGTTATACTTAATGATGAGGTGATTTCAGATCAACCCAATGGCGGTACAGGTAAGTCGTTGTTAGTCAACGCTTTAGGTCAGATGAAAAAATTAGTAATAATTGATGGTAAGGCTTTTGCTTTTGAAAGATCCTTTGCTTATCAATTAGTTTCCGCCGATACGCAATTATTATGCTTTGATGATATAAAAAAACATTTTGAATTTGAAAGGTTGTTTAGTGTGGTTACTGAGGGTATTACCTTAGAGAAAAAAAATAAAGATGCAATTAAAATACCATTTGAAAAATCTCCGAAATTAATTCTCACCACTAACTACGCGGTTAAAGGCGCGGGCCAGAGTTTTGAAAGAAGAAAATGGGAGCTAGAATTCAAACAACACTACACAACAACCAACACCCCATACATGGAGTTTGGTAAATTATTTTTTGGGGATTGGAACGAAAAGGAATGGTGTGCGTTTGATAACTATATGATCGAATCATTACAGTTGTATTTAAAAAATGGTTTGATAAAAAGTGAGTTTGTTAATTTGAAGATTAGAAAATTATCAGCAGAAACATGTCATGAATTTATCGAATGGTGTGGGTTATTGTCTGGAACACCGGGGTCAGACAAACTTAGATTCAATGACAAACTTTATAAGCATGAGTTATATATAGATTTCATACAAGACAACCCTGATTTTGCGCCAAAAGCAAAAATGACCGTGTCTAGAGTAAAGTTTTATCAGTGGCTAGTTTCCTATGGAGTCTATGCGACTGGTGTGAATCCGGAGGAGGGCAGAGACAGCAAGAGCAGGTGGATATTATTTAATGATGAAACAAAACAAATTACTGATGAGGCAAAATCCCAGTTGGATTTCTGATTTTAATTGGTGTGTTGATAATGATTGGCAGGTATACATTGTACCTGGCACTTATAAAGATCATAGGATTGCTATACGTAAAGGTGGTATCACGGCTCACGGCAAAGATTATAGAAGAGATGTGTACGGGACAGAATATTACAGCAGTGAAATCGTGGGATCTAAATTATATAAGACCCAAAAAGAAGCGATGTATAATTTAAGAAATGTATATAAACAGTTGAGAAATAAGTATGGCGGTAAAATTTAGATCATATCAATCTGAAATTATAAGTAAAGCTACTGATTTACTTTATAAAAACAAATTACTATACCTTGCTATGGAAGTAAGAACAGGTAAAACTCTTACATCTTTAGGTGTATGTAATAATTTACCCGTAAACAATGTTTTGTTTATTACAAAAAAGAAAGCTATTTCTTCGATCGAAAATGATTATGATATGTTAGCTCCTGATTTCTATTTACAAGTTATAAATTATGAAAGCTTACACAAAATTAAAAAGAGGGGTTGGGATGTTATTATAGCAGATGAGGCTCACAGCATGGGTGCATTTCCTAAGCCTAGCAAAAGAGCAAAACAGGTAAAAGAACTATTACAAATCAACTCACCATACTATATTTTATTATCTGGCACACCTACTCCTGAATCTTACTCTCAAATGTACCACCAGGTTTATGGGCATCCAAGTAATCCTTTCTGTAATTTTGCTAACTTTTATAAGTTTGCAAAGCTTTATGTAAACTTGAGGGTTAAATACCTGCATGGATACACAACAAATGATTATTCTTATGGCAAAACATCTATATTAAATTCCATGAGACCATACACCATATCTTATACTCAAAAGCAGGCTGGATACAAGGTTGAGACTAAAGAAACGGTGTTATCTGTCCCGCTACTTGAATCAACCTATAAATTATGTAAGAGATTGAAAAAAGATTTGGTGGTGCAAGGAAAGGATGAGGTTATACTAGCAGACACTGGAGTAAAATTAATGAGTAAGCTACACCAGTTATATTCTGGTACAGTAAAGTTTGAAAGCGGTAAGTCTATGGTGGTTGATTCAAGCAAAGCTAAATTTATAAAGAAAAGATTTAAGGATAAGAAGATTGGAATCTTTTATAAATTTACTGCAGAATTGAAAGCCTTGAAAGAAGAATTTGGAGATACGCTATGCACCGAGCTTACTGAGTTTGAGTCTACAAATAAAAATATAGCACTCCAAATTGTTAGTGGAAGAGAAGGAATCAGCTTGAAGCAAGCAGATTGTTTGGTGTATTACAATATTGATTTTAGCGCCACATCTTATTGGCAATCAAGGGATAGGATGACTACCAAAGACAGACTTAAAAATGATATATATTGGGTGTTTAGTAAGGGTGGTATAGAGGATCAAATATATAGAGCTGTATCTAAAAAGAAGGATTACACACTTCAACATTTTAAAAGAGATTTATTATCTTTATAGTATGACTGAACAGCAAATTCAAGCCAAGAGAATTAAGCAGTTAGAGTCAGCTGGTTACTACGTAATTAAATTAATTAAAACAAATAAGAATGGTATCCCTGATGTGATAGCTATACCACATGGGGCGGATGTTATTTTTTCTGAAATAAAAAAACCAAAGGGTAGAGTTTCTAAACTTCAAGAATATAGATTAAAAGAATTGGAAGGGTATGGGTTTACAGTCGAAGTATATAGAGGAGAAGAACGTTGAAGTAGAAGATTTATTTGTGCAAAACATAAGGGGCTTTGGAATTAAAAAAGCTATTCCTATTTCTAGATACTTAGAAGACATGATAAACCAGGTAGAGACAGATGAGCAAGAGCAAATTATAGGTGGAGCATTAAATATAAAGTCTGAGGTATTATATTTTGAGATAGAATTTTTGAAATATCTAAGTAATTCATTAATTTTGATAGACATCCGTGAGATAGAGGTAAACGACTACCTAGACTATATAAATGCCGGATACTACTTGACTTATGAGAAAAGCAACCAAACGTTTTAAGATTTTAGATTTATACAAGGAGAATCCCAAGATGCCTGTAACTAATATATGTGCGCTAACAAATAGTTCTGAGTTCTATGTCAAAACAGTTATTGCTGACTATCACACACAAAACGCTGTATACTATGATATATGTCTCGCTTCAAGCCTTAGTGATGATAATACCTTTTATCTTTTTTCAAGCAATGGTTCGGAAAAAACAATTAAACTTAAAGAAAAAATAGTTTTTACTGACGATGATTTGACTCAGCTAGAAAAATTTTATATTACTACCAACTTAGGTATTAAGGAATTTGCAAAATATTCTTCTATTTTTTGTGTTTTTATGATATTATTTTACTAACTTACGTGTAACGCAATTAATTTAAACATATACTCAACTGGGAAATTACTATTGTTTCATGTAAACGTAGATTAAATGACCTTTAAAAACCCATCAAGAGTTAACTTCACTTACATCAATAAATTGATGGGGGAAATCCACGACCACTCTGATGAGATCTACGAGTCGCTTGCTGATCAAGATTATGTAACCTTAGATCACAATATAAATTCTTTAATTCAACTGCTCAAACAAACCCAACTAAATTACCAGGATGAAATCTAAATCTACTAAAACCTACGGTAGAAGGCTACGCCTTTCACCAAGTGAAGAAGAATTGATACTCGAGTATCGATCAAACGCATTTGTAAATGTGAATGAAAATGAAAACTCTGAGTTAGCTAAACATCTTCAAGAAAGAGGTATAGATCCAGATTCAGTTGTAAGTGTAAAGCACTGGCAAAGCGCATCAGGTGAATACAGATTCTCTATAGTTACCAAGGATGACTACGGTTTAGATGAAGGTCAAATGATGAAGAATGTAAATAAATTTATTCATGATCATGCGCCCACATATAAAAGCATTAGAAGATCTAAAAGCACGGATCCTCACTTATTAGTTATAAACCCAGCTGACATTCATATTGGCAAGTACGCTCAAGAAGTTGAGACAGGAGAAGAATACAATACAGATGTAGCTTGCGATAGAGTGATTGAAGGGGTAAAGGGACTACTGGCTAAGTCTATAGGGTTTGATGTCGAGAAAATATTATTTTGCATAGGTAATGATGTGTTGCATGTTGATAATGTATATAATACCACTACCAAGGGCACAAGGCAAGACACAGATGGTAAGTGGTGGGAGCATTACGAAGTGGCATTAAAACTTTATGTAAAGTGTATTGAGATGTTGAGAGCGGTTGCTCCTGTAGATGTTGTTCACAGTATGAGTAATCATGATTATCAATCAGGCTTTCACTTAGCCCATACATTGCAAGCATGGTTTAGAAAAGCAAAAGATGTTACGTTTGATATTACAGTAAACCACAGAAAGTATTATCAATATGGAAGCTCATTAATTGGATTAGAGCATGGTGATGGTGCAAAGCTTGCGGATCTACCTTTACTGATGGCTCAAGAAAAACCTATGATGTGGGCGCAAGCTAAAAGAAGATACTGGTACTTACATCATTTACACCACAAAGTAAAACACAAATGGCTAGATGGAAAAGATTTTGTTGGGGTGACTGTGGAGTATTTAAGAAGCCCTTCGTCTGCAGATAGCTGGCATAGTCGCAAAGGATACACTGGCTCTCCTAAAGCTGTTGAAGGATTCGTTCATCACCTAGAGCACGGACAGGTAGCTAGACTTACTCATTACTTTCACTAACTTCAACTGGTTTGTTTTTTGTAGAATATCTTTTAAATAGTTTTAAGAAGGCTTCATTGAATTTATCTACTATTTTATCTTCAGCTTTTTCAATTGTTTTAATTCTATCAAAATCAGTTTGAGTTCCACCTTCTTTATCTATTTTTTCTTTAACTATTTTTTTAAGTTCTCTAAATTTTACAAGTTCTTTATCTAGGTCTTTACTTAAATTTAATAACGCAGCTGCTTTCCCATAAACTGTTTTAGGGAAATGAAACTCACCCTCACCTTTTAAAATATCTTTAAATTCTTCATTCAAGGATTTCAAATATTCTTTTCTTTCATAGTAAGTAGATATGTCTGCGTACCTAGAATTTTCACCAACAAATCTTTTACCTAATTGACCAGCGATTGGAATGTCTTTCCAGTCAAATTCCTTTTTAGGTTTCTTTTCAATAAAGGTTTCATAAGCTTCGGCCCCGCTATCTAGTGTTGAAGTACTCATATCGTATATTACTCCCAGGTATTGTTTCATTAAATAATCAACAGCATCAGGATTTATATCTATCTTACCTGATCTTCTTTTACTTCCACCGGTTGCTTCGTTAGCTGCTTGAGCAAGAAACGTACTTATTTGATTTGCCACACCTGGTTTATACTTACCTAAATATGCATCAGATATTTGTTGACCTGGATAGGCTTCTTTGTAAATTTGTGAGCCAAAATAATTTTCATTTACTTGAACTTCTGCTAGAGGCCTTATAGAAGAAGGGACAAAATTTATTCCGAAAGACCTTAAGTCTTTACTATTATTAAAACTTAGGGGAGAAAAGGCTTCCAACATTCCTACACCCACATTACCGACTCCTTCACCCACTGTTCTTTTACCGGTTACTCCATCACCTACTGCCGTACCAATATTATGAAATACATTGTACCCATAAGGTAAAGGTATTTTTACATACTTACCCTTTTGATTGGGAAGCATGATTACCATGTTTCTGGTTTTTACATAGTCTGGTATTTTTTCATAATAACTTACACCATCTTCATCTTCTTCGTCGTTATATCCATTTAGCATTGCAACCATCATTGAAAAATTTGTTAGAATAAATGCTAGTTTTTGAGCGGGATTAAAATCTCTATCTTTCTGACCAGCCCATTCCAATACCTTACTGCCCTTACCTGGTTGGGTTTTTGTAAGTTTTGTTACTGCCTGTGCAAACCTAACTGTACCGCCCACACTAGCATTAAAAAATAAATACAGAGATCTAAAAGTTTCTGCACTACCACTTTTATTAAAGTTTACTGTTAAGTTTTTTGCAAGTTGAGCAGCTTCAGCACTACTCATTCCCCTTTGCCTTGCTTCTATAAACGCTGCCATTCTTGTAGAATTCTCTGCAGCTATATTTGCTGCATTAATAATTGAAGATAAGCCTCTTGAAAATCTTTTGAAAGTAGTTGGTTTTGAAACCGCATCAATATCTGCTTTTAATTGGTCTATGCTTTTAGAATAACCATACCCTGTCTGACCTCCATTATCTAAAAACTCTCTGTAATATTTTGCATACTCTGGATTATATCCTTTGTCTTTAAGTTCTTGATCAGAAAGTAAATTTCCTTTTCCGTCAGTCATCTTCCCTTGATTGTATGCGTAGATAGTTTTAGGCATTAGTAATGACACCTTAGCAATCTTCCCTACTGCTCTACCCATATCTTTACTAAACAAAGGAGCGTCTAATTCAGACATAGCGTTAAGTAATCCGGTTTGAAAATCTCTCATATAATTTACTGCAATGAAGGCAGGAGATAAGGTTGTGTATACTTTTCTCATTACATTTGTTACAGCTCGATTTACCAACAATGCTCCCTTTATAAAATCATTAGTTTGTTTTACCGAATTAATCATACCATTATTTATGGATTGTTGCAAAGCGTCATTTTCAAACTTTATAAAGTAATCTTTACCTCCTTTCACTACCCTAATAAGTTGAGTGTTATTTTTCATGTCATTTAAAGATTGAGCCCGGTCAATTACTTTGCCGTCTTTGTTTATAGATTTATAAGTAGAAGGTTTGTCTTCTGAATAAATCATATACAAATCATTGTCTGGGCTTTCAATTAACATATCCAGTAAGTTTACTAGCACATTGTTTTTACCACCCCTCATAATAGCTCTTTCTCTAGCCTTCATTATATTTGCAAGAGGGCTAGCTGCTTTTGTCTTTCTACCTGTAGCTGTTTTAATTTCTTTGCCCCTGATAGGAAGGGTTTTTCCTCCCTCACCCATATTAGTTTGTTTTGATCTATCTACGTCTAATTGATCGAAGCCTGTTAATGGTACGTAGTTTTGATACTCGTTATTTAATAAGTTATCATATTCAGTTTGAGACAATAAATCTTCGTTCTTTAATATATCTAATGTTTCTCTGGTCTTTGTATATATAAAGTCAGCAGCTTGCTCTAAGTCTTGTGTCAGCCCGTCGCTTTCAAACTTATCTAAAATTTGTTGAGCTTCAGTATCAGTCATACCAGAGCCTGCATCGTTTTCTCCGTCAGTCGCTTCACGAATGTGCGAATTTCTTTCTACTGCATGTTTTGCATATAAATATTCATCAAGGGTTTCTCTGTCTATATTTTTTTTACTAAGCTTATCAAAAAAATTAAACATCTCTGTATTAAAGTTGTCTATCTTATTTCTTATTTTACCATAAACTAAATCTTCTGCTATATCAAAGTTTTTGTCAACTGACATTTTTCTACCCAGTTTCTTTTCGATAGCTTTCTGTAGATTTCTGACTGGCCTATATTTATCATAAAACATAGTTAGCAGTTTGTCTTTAGCCACTTTAATTTTATCAAATAAATTTAATAATGCCTGACTTTTATTGTTAGAATAATTGGTGGCTGTTTGTTTTGAATCAGGAGCCATGCTTGATTCTGAATCTGATTGTGGTTCGGTTTCTAAGTCTTCTTCAAGCTGCTGTTCTGCCTGTACCTCACCTCTTTCTGAAGCTTCCATTTGCTCTATTTCTCTTGCTTGTCTTTCGGTTTCTGACTTAGGCTGAGTAATCATTTCTTTACCCGCAACGCCTCTAATATTTCTAGCTGTAGGTTTTAATCCTGTCAGCTCTTGAAACTTTTGTTCTAATGAAACTCTTTGCTCATTAGTTTGTGTTCTTGTTCTTGCTGGCGCTTTTCTACTAGGATTACTTTTAATATATTCAATCAACATATCTACTGTGATTTCCTGATTGTAATCTGAACTTAATTCTTCAGCTATTACATCAAGCCCAAGGCCTAATCTTTCTTGAACTGACATTTCTTCAAGCTGTTTTTTTGGTACAAACCACCTACGTTTCATTACAGTGTTCGTAAAGTTTGGATCACCAAGTTTATCAAAATCAGATTCTCTAATTTTTCTTAATCTAAAATCAGCTTCCCATGGAGCTTCAAGTTCTGTATCGCCTTTTATTGTTTTATCTGTTTGCTGAAGTTGATTGGCTATTTCAACAGGATTCTGACTATTTTCTATAATAAAATCAACAGCTTGATCTCCTTCTATTTCTCCCTCATTAACCATGGTCTCCACATTAGAATCTACTCCTGTGAACTGCATAGCATCCATGTATTCATTAAAAAATTTTGGCGTTGCTGTTTTTTTATTACCTGTTTTCTTATTGGTTGCAATAACTTCACCTTCTACCAACTCTAATTCTACATTAGGATTAGATGATTGAAGCACTCCGGTAAACCCTTGGTCTTCAAACTTTAATTGATTGATTCGTTTTCTTGCAGCCTTCTTATCTGCAACCTCTTCATTTACAACCTTTCCTCCTTGGTTGTAAGATATAGACGTTGGCCTTCCGGCTACATCATTAATTCTAAAATCTGTTCTTACTTCCTCCTGCGTCGTCGTGTCGAGGTCACTGTCAGCTTCGGTTTCACTCTCTCCGGTAGGTTGCTGAACCTCACTGGATACTCCTTCAACCACTTCCTCAGTAGTTGTGGATTGGTCTGGGCTAGTTTGCGCCACTGCGCTCGGCTTCGTACTGGCATCTTCTTGGTTTTTATATTCTTGTTCTACTTCTTCTTTATCTTTATTGGCTAATAATCTTATTTGATTATCAACTGCATTTATTTCTTTGTCTATATCTTCTTTTAATGGGCCTTCCAATCCCTTTCTTTTGTCCATTAATTTTCTTCGCCTGTTTAATAAATCAGCCATTGGCTCTTTATTTTCAGCCATTTGGACAGTGCCTTGCGTTTGATTGTTGGCAGCATTCATATTATAAACTTCATTAAAAACATTCTCTGCTTGACCCTCTTCAAGCAATCCTTCTTTTCTTAAAGATTCTAAACGCTTTTTTATATCCTCCTGTGTAAAGTTTTGTGATATATAATCTATGGTTTGAGCTCGGTCTTTACTGCTAAATAATTGTTTGCCTCCTAAGCTGCTAGTTGCGCCTACAGTTAACAACATAACTTCTTCTATTTCACCTTGTCTAACTTTAGCGTCTCTAACTTCAGACCCCACATATTCGTTCATTAAGTAATTAACTCCTTTTTCAGAAAGATAGACAGGTATTTCTTCTATGAATACTTCTTTTAAATTTTCTTTAAGTAGATCGTTTGCCTTTCTTTTTAATTCCGCGCTGTTGAATTTTTTAGGATCTTTTATGACGAGGTTGTATAATTGTTTTCTTACTCCACCTAAACCTGTTAATAGTTTTTGGTTACTACCTGCTAATCCTGCAAATAATCCATCGAATGTAGATATGGTATGGCCAAACACCATAGCTCTTTCTAAAGCATCTTCTTCAGTAAATCCTTTTTTCATCAAATCATCTTTGATGCTTTGTACATTGTTAGTCATAGATGCGGTGTATGAAGATAGCCCCATACCTACATACCCAGCTTTTTTTCCTTTCATGCCTAAGCCTTGTAGCTTGTTGCTAAATCCTCTTCCACTTCTAATTAATCCATACATATAAGCAACAGTTCCAGCTATTTTTGGTATAGCAGAATTACCCACCCAAACAGTTCCAGAGTCTGAATCGGGTATATTTGCTGCATTTTTTCTAATATTATCTAAGTCGGTTGGAGTAATAATACCCGTCATCTCTACTCCGGTTTTTTCATCATACACATTACTTTTGTCATCCACTCTATAAAGTTCCCCTTTGTATTCAACAGGCTTTCCTTGAAGAACTAGCTTTCTTTCAACCTGACCTTCTTCTCCCATTTTGTAGTCCTCCATATTATCTCTAATATTTTTACTAAGCCCTGCCCAAATACCTTTATTATCACCACCTAATACTGAAAAAAATTCATCAGCTAACTCAGGTATGTAGTTTATTATTCCATTGCCTAAATTTCCTAATCCATATATACCTTCTTTTAAAGTTTCACTGGTTTGTGCTCCAATTACATCCACGGCATTTCCTCTAGCAGCATCGTAAACTCTTTTCTTTTTTAAAATTTGTGCTGTACCTCCAGCTGAAAGATGCTCTTTGTAGTTGGGAAAGTATTCATCTAAATTCATCATTTGACCAAGATTGGTATTAATGATTGAGTCATATTTATCTATTTCAGCTTGAAGTGTTTTGTATTCTGCAGGATCCTCTGTTCTTTTTAATTGTGCTTCTAAATAAGATTTATCCTTAAGAAGAGATTCAAGTTTATTTTTTTTAAACATCATTGCTCTTTGATACTGCTCCTCTTCTCTTTTCGCTTTTCTCTGAACCTCATTGGCTTTTATTTGGTTTTCCTCACCAAAAAATCTACCAAGGCCAAAGTTGTCACCACCCCTAACAAATTTATAAAGCTTATCTTCTGCCCTATAATTCTTTCTTACAAAGTCAATGTATTCTTTTTTATCTACACCCATACTTCTTAGGGTGTTGTCATCTATATCTGCACCATACTGAGTTATTAATTCATTAATGCTTTCTTCAGAAGCATCTAAGTTTGGTGAGGTTACATAATTTAATGTAGCTGAATTTATATCTATTTGCTTACCTCTAGATATATCTTTGTCTTCTATTAAGCTTTCTGCTAGTTGATATGTTTTTGTGCCGGGAGCATGAAACACTCCGTTTAAAGTTACACCATCTTCTGTAAAATTTTCTTCAATAAGTTCTACAGCGGTTTTGCCTACAGCCAGGTTTGAAACGTCCAACCCCTGAAACTGAGGATCAGTCATATCGTTTAGTGGATTTATACTTCCATTTAAAACTGCCGTGGCAAAACTATTTTTTTGATTATCATTTAAAGTATAGTAACCTTGCTGATATAGCGGGTTGGTTTGATTGGAGGATTGATTGGAAAGCACACCTTTAGATGCTTCATCATCTGAAAGCGGAACAATATTTTCAGTTACATTGAGAGCTGTAATTTGTTCAACCTCTGGAGTTGGAAGAACTGAAGATGCCGATTGCCCAGCGGCGATTCGATCTTCCTGTGTAGATGACTCCGTAACTTCCTCTTCTGAAATAAAATCGGATTCGTCTTTTTTTTTTAAACCTAAGTTGTTTGACCAAGTAGAAAAATCACTAGTTGTTAAATCTTGATTTACTAAATATTCGTGAATGTTTGATTGCACACCTTCATTGGATTGAAAATTGGTGTTCCAAGTTTCAAAATCATTTGTGGTTAACCCTGCTTGGGTTAAGTTATTCCATATATTTTTTAATATTTGTTCGCTCATTATCCGAATCCTTGATCACCAGAGCCTCCGCCACTTGCAGCTGGCTTTGCAGTTTTTGACCTTTTAATTTCATCTTGAATTGCTTTTAGAAGTCCTGCACCACCCGCCTGTACAGGATCACCTAAATTTACAGTTGTATTATTAGGTAATTTTAATATTAAATTTTCACCTGAAACCTCTACACTAAATCCACCTTCTCTAATAAGAGCATCATTGATCGATCTCGCTACCGCATTCTGCACACTTCCTTCTCTAGCACCTGGCTCTATCTTACCTAACTCAGTTAAGCTTTCGCTAACAGTAGTTAGCACTTCATCGGAAAATGCAAAATCATCTGAAGTTCTTTGTTCGTTAATATCATAATCATCATTTCTTCCAAATTGTCTTTTGAAGTTGGCTCTTGCGGTTTCATCAAGTGTGTTTGTGTATTTTGATTTTATTTTAGCTAATTCATCTGCGTCTAATTGACCTGTGATAATAGGAAGTAATCTATCTATAATTTGTTCAGGAGATTTGATTGAATCTTCATCTTGCCAAGTTATCTTTTGAGTTGGGCTTCCTGCTAATTTAATTCTAATTCCGTCAGCATCCGATTCGAATGCAGTTATTTCAGGATAGTTTTGAAATAAAAATTGTTTTGCTCTATTTCGTTTTACTTTATTATTAGATAATACATCTCCTAAATAACCATATACATTTCCTATTTTATCTATTTTTGATTTACTTGCTTTAACAGAAGGTGTTTCAGTACCACCTGCAGTTTGCTTCATATCCAGCTGAACGCTAATGGCCTCTTGCAGTATTTCTTTGGCACGTCCTCTATGTTTTTCAAGAGACTCTTTATCTGGCTGTAGCATTCCGTTTGAATCCGCTTTAACTAATATTGTATCTCCTGTTGCCTCGTCAGGATTTTGTGTAAGTTCGTATCCGCTCTGAGTAAGTATACTTAAAAAATCTCTACCTGTTCCTTGATTAAGAACACCTTCTATAAACGTATCTCTAGCTGTTGTGAATGCAGGTTGTTTTGTAATGTCTTCTATTGTCATGTTTGGATAAACCTTTTGGTATTTTCCTAGTGTAGACGCAAAAGCTTTAGTTCCCTCTATTATTTTGTAGTCCTTGGGAAAATCTTTCTGTCTAGCATTCATATTGGTAAATCCCACTAACTTTCCATTACCCGTTTGTGAGTAAAGCCTTCCATCAGTATTAATTACCAACCTACTTTTTTGTATATCTGTTGCCTTTGTCATTTCATCTAAGCTAAGCATCGCTAATTTTGAAGCATCACCAGCACTGGCTGCTTTCATTGCCTCTTCATAATCTGTATTGAAATTTTTAGCTGCAGTTTGAAAAGAGTTCCAGTCATCTTGAAGTAATTGTTGACTCCTGGTATAAGAGTTTGGATCTAGCTTACCTTGCTTTAATAGTTTGTTTTGCATCAGCATGTAATCTTTAACCTGCTTTGATCCATCTAATACATATCCGTTAAAAGTATTGTTGCCACCTGATTGGTAATCTCTAAGATCTGTAAGTAGCTCATCCGTTTTTGTTTGGATGTCGTCTCGTTTTTTTTGTTTTTCAGACTGAATATTTTGCAGTTTATCTACAATATCACCTGTAATCTGCGCCCAATCCACTGGAACAAATTGCTCACCGGAATCAAACATCCCTGTAAATCTATTGCCACCTCGGTTGTAATAAGTTTTATTGCTTGCCATAATTTTATTTACTCATTATATTTTTTCCATTTGCAAGCTAAATTCGTCTAGTTCTGAAAACTTGTCTTCATCTGCAGCTAAGCCGGATTGTTGCTCATAAAAATCATTAATTAAAGCTTCACCTGAATCATTTAACATGCCCGTAAGGTCTTCTATTGACTCATCTCTTTGGTTTAAATAATTTATAAACTCATTTTTGTCAACTGGAAGATCCTTTAGCTGAGAATCTACCGCCCTATTAAACTGTCTTTTTTCTGCTCCAAATAATTCTGAACCTTCCATTATAGATCCTGCTAATGAGCCTGCTGAAGAAATAGCAGATCCTACTGCTGCTGCTTTTTGTTGGGCCGCAGATGCCGCTCTTTGTTGAGCTGCTGTGCCTGCTGCAGTTAACATCTCAAGTTCTGTATCTTGCTGAGCTTGCTTAGCTTTAACTATCTCGTCTTCACGTGATTGCAATTGCTTTTCAATAGCCCCTCTTTGCGTTTCTTTTTCTTTTAATATTTGCTCTCCGATTGTTGGGACTGCCCCTAGCACGTTTCTTTGACCTGAACCTCTAACTGCGTCAAGCAATTGTTTTCTTTGTCTTAATGCATCTTTTTGTATTTGCTCTGTGGCTATTGCAGGTATACCTTTTTCTAACATAGGAATCTTACTAATCTTATCTCTTGCCTGGGCTACAGCTAAAGCCGCTTCTTTATTAGCTCTCTCTAGTGCTCGGTTAGCTGAAGTAATCTGAGAAATACCTCCCACTAATCCAAATGCAGCACCTATGGCTCCTAAAGCTGCAGATGCATCCCCTAGGCTTATTCCTGATCCCGTACCTGTTCCTGTTTCTGCCATGCCTGTAAATTTAAAATATTAACAACAAAGATACAAATTTTAAGGGTAACTTTTAAACATGCTGCTTTTGACAGCAAATAGTTCTCTTGCAACTGTATCTGTGTTTGTAAGGGTAAACTCTAAGTAATGACCTCGTACCCCATGTGATTCTGCCACACTATCTTTTATGTAACAAATAAATGCTCCACCTGGAGGCACTGAGCCACCCGATGTCGTATCAATAGTTACTGTGTTAGTAGTTGTTGCCACCACCGTTCCTGCAAACGTAGGCGTGTTGCCGTGGTATGCTTGATCTCCAATAGAAATAATAGATCCTATATCAAATGTAAATGTAAGTACAACCGCTGCGGCTACACTTGAATCGACACTACTCACATCACCTAATCCATTTGCAGATCGTAAATTAAAATTAACTGTATTCGCGTCTGATCTAATAAAAGAAAACCAATCTGTTTCTTTTTCTACAAAGTAAGATTCCAATAAGCTACCTCCTGGATTGTGCATGTCTGAATTGTATGTTGCTGACCACGCACTATCTGATTCTAAATATATGGTTTTAAATAATTTAACCTCTAAAGGCTTTGTATTAAATATACTAGATATAGTAGAGTTGTATTGAACACCATAGTAATTATTTCTAGTCGTATTAGTATTGTGCCTATACAAATTACCATCTTTAAATGAATAAAGATAGTTGTTCATTCCAATTACTTTTTCAGGAATGTATGAATAAAAGGATGGCCATCCTTTTGAAGTTTCGCTATATGTTAATGTTACTGCTCCCATATTTTTATTTTATAATGGATTACCACAAACCCCTGATCCGCCAAAGAATAGTGCTGTTATTTGCCCACTAGCATTTACCTGCGCAATTCTATATGTTGTGCCTGTTGATGTATCTTCAAATTGCACTGCACTATATGCTATAAAACCTGGTAATCCTGCGGGTAAAATACTTAATACATCTCCTATTGTCACGCTAGCAAACGCATTGTTGCTTACGGTTTGTGCTCGTGCACTCATAGTGTAATTATTAGTACATAAATCAGCTTTAATTGTTCGAACACCAGTTATGTAAATATAATTACAAGTTGAACAAGTAGTCGCGGTTCCAAGAACTCCGCTTGACAATTCCCTAACACTCAAGGCGCTTCTGTAAAATCCATCAGTAGCTGGAGTTGTTAACCCTGAATCAGTGAATATTGAAGTTGCAGTAGCAAAACTTGCGGTGTTTAAATAGTATGTTCCGCCAGCGCCCAAACAACAAGCGATTAATGATGTTGCTCCAAACGTTAAAGAAGTTGAGGCTACTCCTGCATAGTTGTATATTAAGTATAAATATGTTTGATTGCTTGGGTTGCTGTATGTAAAGTTAGCCTCATAATATCCTGTTGATGGATTAGTTACAGTGTCAATGTCATTGCCAGCGGCTGTGGCTGTGGCCACTAATGCATTGATATCTGCTTCAGAAGATGTGTATAATGTATTTGTTACTAAGAATGAAAAATAATCAGGTGCTGGAGGAGGCGTTGGAATAGCGCCGGAGTATCCTGAAGATGGTGTAAAGTTTAAAGTATCAAAATCTATTTTGTTTGAAGCCATGTATACTGTTGATCCGCTAGGGGGAAATACACCTTCAGATTCCAAACCTGTAATGCTTGTGTACCTTGCCAGGCTGTTTGTGCTAAAAGGCGAAAAACTAAATGAGGTTTGATTGCTTTCTACTGGGCTTGTAGTTGTTCCATCACTCCAGTAAAATTCATCGTGTATAAACAATCCGTCATCTGATAATGAACCTAGTGATACATTCACAATAGTCAACTCACTAACAGTTGGACAAGCTACTTGTATTCTTGCAGTGTAGGATCCTGTTGGGGTTATTGTAATTTTTAAATTAGTTGGGGTGGAAGTGGTCTTGTTAAAATTAAAACTACCCACACCTGTTGCCGCAGGAATACTTCCTGTAACTGAACTCCACTCATATGCAATTGCCACGGTACCTGTAATTTTGTAATCCACAACAACATTACCCTGTGCTTCTCCTAAATCAACATTATATGTAATGGGGTCGCTATATTCGGCAGGGCCAAAAATAGCACCACAACTAACAGGTATTTCGGTGGTGGTTTGATAAGCATTCGGTAAACCAACTGTATTAGAGCTTAATACATACTCATTCATGTAAGGATCAAACCCTCCAATTTTTTGTGTATCAGGATATGTAATGAAGTTGTCTCTAAAGTAACTTCTCATTCCTAGTTCTGAGATTAAAGTTAATTTATCACTAACACCGCCTGTACCCTTAAGTTGTATAACTGCTCCTCGCTTGGTATCGGTAAAATATCTACTATCTCCGTATGCCGCAAAACTCTCAGGATTATTACTAATTCCGTATTCTTCTATTCTAGCTATCTGAGTTCCTAATACTGCTGTAGATGTGGCTACAATTCCTGATCCCTCAGCTGCTTGCAAAGCTTGTTTGCTAAGTAATACATTTGAAATCTTATCTTCTTGCAACACTAATAGGTTTGTTTCAAATGAATGAAGAACCTCAATTTCTCCAAATGATTTTTCTAAATCTTTAAAGTTTCCATCACTTAAATTAAATTCATTAAATCTATTAATGTTTGTATTTGAATTGTATAGTCCACTATACGTTACACCCGCATATCTATTAGCCTCCTTGTAATCTTCTTCGGAAACAGAAGTGGTTCTTTGGCCAAGAGTAAAGCTTGAGCCATCAAGATCATCTAAATATTTATAGCTTTCAACTCCATTACCAAATGAAAAACAATCAAAAAATCCTAGGTTTACAATACCTGCTTGCGAGCCAGTTTGGTTTTGATCTCCCGTTTTACTTCCAGATTGATGAAAGCCTCCTGTAATTTCAAACACTTCGTTGTTTTCATAGTATATATCTAAATTAGAATTAATTGGCTCTGTTTCTAATATTAAGGTGGCACTTCCTATGTTAATAGTTATTCGCCCAGTTATAACGGTTCTTTGGCCACTGTCTCCTCCATTTGCACTTTTAATTCCTAAAGATAATTTAGTCCCAGATACTGTTGGAGCATTTAAACCTGTTATCGGGGAGATCCCTCCCACTGTACCGAATTGGTAAATATTATTAGCGCCTGTAGATGAGCTAAAAGGAGGCGGGTCTGCCCAAGTAAAAAGAGGTGTTTGAGCAAAAAAGTTTCCAGGTTGTGTTCCCGTTCCTGACTGCACGCCTTCCGTGAAATCAATCCCCTCACCTATTACAAACTCATACAATGTGTCGTAATCTTGAGAAGCAACGACTGATCGATTATAGTCATACGTTTTTTGTTCTGAACTACCGACTAAAAAACCTCCATCAGAAGCATTTCTATTTATTCTTATTGCAAAATTTACTAACGAACCCTCTGGGATGCTTATGTTTTCTACCTCTAATGAGCCTGATGAATATATTTCTCTATAGCAAGGTATAAGCGCTCTTGCAACAGGAGTTCCTCTTTTAGCACTTTGAGCAGATTCTAGCCCACTATCAAAAAACCCATTTTGATCTTCAGTTATTGTAAAGCCTTGAGGTTTAAGATTCATGTATAATCCTGCTGGCTCTGAAATAAAAGCACTAGCTCCAGTGGATGCTTCTGGAGTTAAAAAATTATTTGCTTTAGATTCTAAAGCTAAGACTTTAGTTTTTATTATTGTATTTAAAGGACCGTTTACATCGGCTTTTACTATCAACGTGTCGCCTTTTTTAGTTTTCACCTGGTTGTCACCCTCAAGCCTAATCCAAACTGAATTTGTCGAGTCGTCATCAAATGAAATTACAGAGTATATTGTTTCATAGGTGTCCTCCGCTCTTTTTACAACAAACTTATATTTGCTTGCCCAGCTTGGTGGATTCATTGTAGTAGGTATTGTAACTTTTAAACTGTTTGCTGTTATCGAGCTTGAGGGCTGTACATAAATTGTGTTATTTTGAGAAGTTAAAGCCGTGGTGCTTCTCAAGTATTCATCCATGTATACTATCCCTACATCATAATTTCTGTTGCTATGTAGGCTTTTTCTATTTCCATTTGAAGAGTAATCAGATTGAGCAGTTGTAAATTCATAGTATCCAAACATATCCGGGTTTGGTGATCCTGGCGCATCAAATTCAGCCGCAACTAACTGTAAGCTTACTGATGAGCTACCTGGACTGGTTGTGATTTTTATACCTTCGTCTCTATTATCTATGCCGGAAAATGTGTGTAGGTGTGGCGCTTGATCTTCAATAGCGCAGTTTAAAATATCTGTAAACGTAGTGCCCGTACATGGACTTATTCCTGTGCCGGGAAATGACCCCGACACACCTGAGCTCACTTGCTGAGCCACAAAAGTTCCATTAAAAAAATCGTATATACTATTGTAGTTTTGATTTAGGGTGATTGTAAAAGTAATTTCAGTAACTGGCTGTGAAGCGGTTATAGGAGGCGAACCTCCTCCTGGGGCAGTAAATTGATTTGATTTAAATATAAACTGAAAACCTATTTGTGAATCTTGTTTTAATAAATCCGGGCTATCAATATCCGTATAATCAAATGTAACAACAGAATTACTTATTGTTGTACCAACATCTATAGTGTAAACGCCTGATGATAAGACCCCTGTAAATTCATTTAGATTAATTAACTCTCTGTTTAATGCAACAGTATAATTCAGCTGGCTATTTACATTGTATCCATCAACGTAATTACCGTACATCAACCTATTAGCCATAATCGTTTGTGACTTAGCTGTTCTAGGAACATTGTCAAATAATCTTGTTAGTTGGTTGTCGGCTAATGCCGTGTATATTTGGTTATGCCTAAAGCTTTGCGTTCTAGTTATATTATTAGACCATCCTAAAATACCTTTGTTAAATTTTTCAATGACATATACACCTGGTTGGTTTGCATATTTAAACAACAAATCTATTTCTTTAACTAATTTACTTCCTGTATTAAATGAAATTTCAGCTGTATTAAAAACATTCTCCATTCCAGAATTAGATAAATCACTGGTATTTAAACTAAAAAAATCAGGAACAAAAGCAATGTCGCTAAACTGAGATATAGCCGAATATTCATTGTCCAGGTATTGATACCTGTAAGCAAAACTAATTATGTTTTTTTTAAGAAAATTTTCTTCTTGGCCTGACTGTAAAAGATTTACAGTAGGAGCGTTCATTGGGGGCGCTTTGATAACATTTAATTCTGCGGCTGTAATCTGATCTACATTTAATACAGTTGGAGGCAGGTAAGTTCTTTCTACGTTAATACATCTAGGAGGATTTATATTGTCTGTAAAAAATAGCAGGTTGTCAATTTTATTTATTGAGTTTATTAAATACTGTGGATCAAAATTTAATACGCTTGTAGATATTACATGATATATTAGATTGCGATTTATAACATTATAAGAAACAATCATGTCAACAATTGAGCCATGAACAAACCAGTAAATCGTATTATTTACACCATCTTCTAAAGTCCCAATACACTTAGCCCCAGCTACCGCAGCTCCATTATAAGTAAGGGTGGCTAATAGAGAATTTCCTTTAGAGTTTTCTACAGAACCTATTTCTGTGTCTTCAGTAGACCCAAGCCTTACGTTCTGAGCGTCTACATATTCTCCCGGTGGAAGTAATCTTTCATCGACCGATTTATTCATTCGGCCTTTAATAAAATTAGTTTGTATTACTGTCATTTAATCCACTTTGATTGACCTCTAAGATTCATTAAAAGCCTACCTGGATGTATGTCGCTTAGGCGAATTTTTGCATTTCTTAGAAGAGCTGATTTATCTTTTCTCACTCTATTAACTATATACTCTTGTACTCCTAGCCTTGAATTTAATATAGCGTACTTGATGTATGCATATATATAGTCTTCAAATAATTTGTTAACGCTCACAGCACTATCGTCTCCGTTTTCCATTCCATCAGAAACATATTCTAATACACATAATTGATTAGCCATGCCTGAGCTAAAATTAATTACACCTGCTTTTTTGTCTATTCTATATGTTGGATTTATGTTTGCTGTCTCAGTATTCAATCCAAATCTAGCTCCAATTCTGTAGTTAAAATACCAGCAGCCATCTAAACAAAATCCTTCTTTTCCGTTATAAGGCCCATGACCTAGGTAGATTGATTTTTTTGTACCAGCAATTCTCTCTCTATCTACTGTAGAAAATTCAGCTTGCAAAATATTTCCATTTACATCAAATAAAATATCACAATTGTTATCCTGCAGATAGCTTGTGGCTGAATTAATCTGTATGTTCTCACTTAACGGGTAAAGCATTCCGTCTTTAAACATAGATATTCTTACGTAGTTTACAAAATCTGGTGGTAAAACAAAGCGTAATTGATCACTAACATCTAATTCTAAAACTTTAACTTCTTTGAATGCATCGTAATTTAATTCTTGAATAGCTCGTTTTGCGTAAAACAAAACTTGATACCTAGTTACATTATTTATGAGTTGAAGATTGTCATTGTATATAAGCATGAAGTTGTTTACAACATCTTCCAATGAAACATATTGATAGCTACCCCAGTTTTGATTTGTAGGAGTAGTTCCTGAATTTTCATAATATTGATAACCTGTTAAATATGCCATAATCTTATTGTGTGGTTTCTGTTAATCTATCCTCTGATTCTAATGATTGTCCGAACTTAGCTACATCTCCCTCTCTTATTGACACCCCTGCGTATTGTAGTATTTTGTTTACTAAGCCATTCATGTCTGAAGTGGGTAGTTCAAAATCTTGGTAGTCTCCAGCCGATGCATTAAACACCGGTTCGCCTCCAGATAATGTTGTAAATGTCCACTTAGGCGCTAAGGGGTACCTGACATATTGCGCGTGTATATCCGCTGCTCCAGTGATAGTCGTAGGGTAAACGGTAACTGTATTCCCTAATGCCGTTCCAGTTGCGCTATCTAATACATATGCTGGGAACATAGTAGTAGGAGCAGCAATATTAGAATTGGTTAGATAAAATATTTTGTTTTGTGTAACTCTTTCTACTTCTCTTATATGAGTGTTTGAGTAAATAACATAATTTTTTCCTGCAGTGCTTAAAATATCTTCACTTAAACGAATTTGTTTGTTGCTTCCAACTATTGTAACAAAAGCTTGTGTTTTGTCTGTCGTGTTAACCACTAGGTTTCCAACCTGAACTGTACTTTCAAAAGTCTGATCAATATCTGTAAGATCAAATGAACTTCCAGAAGTGTCTGAAACCCCTGACGTTAGTACGTTTGAGTAATAAAATATTTTATCTACTAAATAGTAATCACTAGGTAATGTGTAGGTGTTGGCGTTAGCTTGAGTTAAAAATGTGTTAACAGAAAAACTATCTATAACTTCAATAATACCTTTAGTGATATTTGCATATCCCGTTCCGGATTTACGCATCACCTCAGCATTTAGCTGATTGTTATATAAATAGAAATAATCCTCGAATATATCAAGTTGAGCTTGCTCTGCAAATAAATTAAAATCACTGGGAGAAATATATCCGTAGTTATTTTTGTTAGCTATAGCCAACACCGTATTTCGCACCGCATTTATTGAAGCTGGCATAGTGTAAAATTGTTTTTACAAAGATAACACAAAAAAAAAGGCGGGCATTTTTTAGAGCCTACTAAGCATTAATAATGCTTACAGTCTCCCTTACTAAGGTCACGTCATAGATTACCGAGTTTGTCCATGACCTGCTTGTAGCAGCCTTAACAGCTGCGGTAAGTTGTTTTAAAACGTCCCAATTAACCTGTGCAGTTGTGGTTACAGTGGTA
>Ga0098037_1000096_pt1 | contig 61575 bp, 89 predicted proteins | sample 5_EtaG_FD_75050 | JGI IMG/M metagenome (GOLD analysis project Ga0098037, IMG submission 75050) | Marine viral communities from the Subarctic Pacific Ocean - 5_ETSP_OMZ_AT15132 metaG | ecosystem: Environmental > Aquatic > Marine > Oceanic | place: Pacific Ocean | collected 2015-01-08 | reverse complement strand
CCCTTCCTCTAAGGGAGGCGCTGTAAAAAGTAGAGGATGAACTAAGGCTCAGCTCCCGGTGAAGACTGAGCCTTTTTTCATGTCTCCCGTTTTTCAAAGAGCGACGACATGGGAGGCAGGTCATAACCACGGGAGATGCAGTAAGCCACGAGCTTTTTAAACATCTCAGTTTTAACTAGGTAGTTCGTATGTACAATTCCAAGTATCTCCGTCAACTCCTTCTTGTCGAGACTCTTACAGCTGTCTAACACCCTACGGTGATGGAATTCCTGCTCCATTGTTAAGTACCCTTGAATTCTTCCGAGTATTTCGTTTTCGTTCATGTTTTACAAGATCCCTGAATTAGTTTTCTCTCCTCTAGCTGCCAAGAACATTGTCCTTGGCCGAGTGCTGGTGATCAACGACCAGGAGCAGCTACTAGAAAAGCAGGTAAGCAGAGAAGGTTGCGAAGTTTACTCCTGCACATTAGACGATTTGGCAGATAGCGATAGCTGGAAAGCACTACCTAGAATCGACTGGATGATTTGTGTGACACAAGGGCTAGGTAAAAAAGCAGAGTGGGTAATGGATGCAGCCATGAGTATGCCCGAAAAAGGCTTCTGTTTACTGGATCGCATCAGCTTTCTTGAGCCCACGCGCTCGCGAGAGGTGTTACTAAAGTCTCATTCCCTAAGAAATTTGATTGTTCTTTCGCCACGTCCTGCGTTCCGTGCTGATAACAAACAAGCAAAAGACTCAGTGACATCAGCGTGGTTTGTATTCTCCACTGACTCAACGCACAAAAAGAACACAGAAATAGATTTTGCACTAAACTGGCAGCGACCTCAGGCTGTATGTAGTGGCTAGTGATATCAAAGAGCTTTTATCTAAACTCATCGACATACAAATCGAGCAAAGCAGCAAACTCGACAAAATTGCTGCACTTCTTTTAAGCGATCAGCTACTAACTGAGTGCATTGATCAAAACGGTAAAGGTAGAGACGCAGATACTGCAGGAGAAATAGTTGCTGAGTCTTTCTCCGCAGGACTCTGTCTGCTAGGTGAGCTAGAGAACAGAAACAAGCAGTATCTCTACCAAATGCAGGAATTTTTTCTGGACGACGACAACAGTTCAGTAGGCAACGACGACCTAGCTAATCCTTTCTGAGCATCCCTGTGAGTGATACAAGAGTAACTATTAATGGCCTTAGGCACTACGTTTGCGGTGGTGTTCCTAAACCTCTACCTAGCGTCACTTCAATTCTGTCAGCTACACAATCAGAAGAACAGCAGAGAAAGCTAGCTTATTGGAACAAAATGAATCCAGGAGTAGCCGACTCTGCCGCCACAAGGGGGACCTGGATACACAATGCAGTAGAAAACCACATCACTGGTTTAAAGGTAGTTCCTCCTAATGACTACTTCCCTTACTGGCAAGGCATGCCAGAAAGAATCGACTCTTTGCTCGAAGGGGGGAAAGTCTTGTGGTCTGAGCGTCCCTACCAACAACCACGGTGGAACAAATACGTTGGTGATGACGGAGTAGGGCGTATCTTTTATTACGACACCAAGCGTCAGCAAGGTTACGCAGGCTGCTGCGATCTCATCTACGAAGACGCAAACGGTGAAATTATCCTCGCGGACTTTAAAACATCCAACGGACCCTACGCTGCCAAGTTCCCACCAAAGGACGCAGACATAGATATGAAAACCAGAAAAGCTTTAATTTCAGGTGCGTTCAAGGCTAAGAAGACACGTCTGCAACTAGCTGCGTACAAACTCGCAGCAGAGGAGTGCCTTGACATCAAGATCTCTAAAACGCAAATAATTGTTACCACTGCTGTAGAGCAGTTCAGTACTCAAGTATTCACTTTTGGTGAAAAAATGGTGGAAAAAGACGAAAAGAAGTGGATGGAATTAGTTGGGCAATATTATGATATGCAGGCAGCGAGCGCCTAAGCTAGCGAAAAGCTACAGCTCACCGTTGCACCCCTTGCGTACATTCCGCACAGGAATCATAATAGCAGACCAAGCTGACATCAAATGAAATTCTCATGCTCCATCAACACTGTAGTCGCAAAGTATGTCGACAATGAGACAGGCAAGATTCTTCAGGGTGGTAATTTCCAGGCTTTCAACGAAAACTGGAAAGCTTCAGAAATAGACTCGCATGAGATATCTGAATACGTTGCACTTAAATCTGGTCTTTGTGCGTGGCAATTACTAGATGGTAAGAGAGAGTCAAAGAACACAGGGCTAATACAAGCCGGTCTTATTATCGTTGACATCGATAATCAGGCAGATAAAAAAGGACCTAATGGTGAGAAAATTCAGCAGCAAGAACTTACATATGCTGAAGCTCTCGATTTACCTATATGTCAAAAGTATCTCAGCTTTGCTTATGACTCACCTTCTGGTACAGAAAACTGGCCGAGATTTAGACTCGTCTTCGGTTTAGAAAAACAAATCCGAGACCCCAAGTTCTACCAGTGGTTCTCAAAAACAATTGGTAAGCAAATTCCTGGATCGGACTTCAGAGCTTTTTCAGTTCCTCACTTGTTCTACGGAGCCCACGGCGTTGAAGGGATCCTAACAGTCACAGATAAATTCATACCCTCTGCTGTCATCGACGAGGCTTACAAAAAGTACGCTGCTACAGCACAAGAAGAGGAACAGGAAGACGATAGTGACGGTCACACAATTCTTTCTAGAAACAACACCAGCCCTGACGGTCTCGATCTAACGAAGCTCTGCTCTCAGTTAGTGAGAAACGTCCTTGAAGGAAACGAGGTCGACGACCGTAGCGCCACCATGGCCAACGTGTTCAAGGAACTCATAGGTTGGTGCAACTGGCTTGATAAGCATAGTTTGTCAAGCAGTGTATCTGGGTTGACAGTTGCGCAAGAAGCGTTTTACAATATCTACAGCTACCCACACGACCTCGACGGTAAGTTTCGTCGGATCCTCGATTCGATTCGAAACGCACCCGACCTTCTACCAGCGATCTCCTTGGCTTCCGAGTTGGGAGTCGTAGCTTGCTGGAAAAAGGTAGCTCTCCTCGACCACGCTCTGTTCGAGAAGCTTGCTCCTAAAGAAGACCAGCAAAAACTCGCCGAAAGGCGACCTGGGCCTTCTAACAACATCCTCTCTCTAGACGACTACGTCCTAGAGAACACATCAAAACCTATGACAAGCATCAAAGAACCCACCCAGAAGATCGACCTACCGGACGCAGGTGGCGACAAAGCAGCATTTGCTGAGAACGATGTAGCCAATGCAATCAGCAACACCTTTGGTCATAACTTTGTGTATGACAGTGTCCAAGACCGCTTCTACACCTATGACGAAGAGATGGGTGTGTGGTACTCCATGGATGAGCAGCACATCAAACAGAAGATCTGTTCTGCTCTGGATACCTTTGTCAAAGCGACTCTGATTGCCAAATACACTGCTACCACTATTGACTCGATTTTTAAAATCCTTAAAGGCAAGTTCTTGAAGTCTCTAGACAACGGACGTAAGTCCATCTGGAGCACAGCTCAAGGTTATATCCCTTTCAAGAACGGTGTCTATGACACCAAAGCAATGAAGTTCCAGGAGGGACTTCATAAAGACTTGTTTATCCGGGCAAAACTAGGGTTTGACTATGACGCTCAGGCTACTTGCCCTCAGTTTCTTAACTGGCTTGAGACTTCTCTGCGGAAAAAGCAGTCTGTATTGATTCAGGCTTACGCTCGTGCACTGCTGACTGGATACACTTCCGGCGAACGTTTCCTGCACTTAGTTGGTCCTGGTGGTACTGGTAAGTCAACGATGCAGCAATTGATGATTGCGCTTGCTGGCTTTACTTCCACCCACACGTCGTCCTTGGAGATTATCGAAACCAACAAGTTCGAAACGTACAACTTGATGGGAAAGAAACTGCTCCTGCTCACTGACGAGTCCAACTACAACAAACGTATGGACGTTCTAAAGAAACTTACTTCGGCGTCTGACACCCTTCGTGCTGAGCGCAAGTACGGCAAAGAAACCATCAGCTTTAAACCTGAACTGTTGGTGTGTATTGCATCTAACGAGCACATCTCTTCTAACGACTCCAGCTCTGGACTTGAACGTCGTCGCTTGACCATCGTTATGGACAAAGTAGTCCCTGCGAGCAGCAGACGCCAGCTTCTAGATGTCTACGAAGATCGTATTGAGGGTGCTTTTGTGCCTGAGATGAGCGGCATCGTGGCGTGGGCATTGTCGATGAGTTTTGACAAAATGCGCGATGTGCTTTCGAATCCCGTTAAGCATGTGCCTTCGCTCGCTGTCAGTAACCTCGAAGCACTGAAGATCAACAACCCTTACGTGTCGTGGCTTGATGAGTGTTGTCTCTACTCCCCCAATACAACCACTCCGATTGGTAAAGGTGCTTTCAAAGCTTCAGCAGACGAGCAGGAGAGAGGACTAATCGTCAAAGATGCATACAGTGAACTATATGCAAGCTACGTGCAGTACTCACGTGCATGTCAATACAGACCTTGCAATAAGCCAAACTTTACGGGACGTATAAAGGAGACTTTGCAAAATATCCTTAAACTCCCAGCTTGTGGCAATATAGTGCAGAAGAATGGAGGCTTTGCCGTCCAAGGTTTACGACTCAAAAAGTATGACGTAACATCCGATCGAGCTTCTGTAGGTGACACACGGCTTCCCACGCCTGTCGAGTTTGCGGAAGACCCTGATTTCAACAAGTGGGACAAAGCATTTAAAAAGCATGATTCAGTTCAAAGCAGTTGACGTAGCTCTAATCATCGGAGGTGCAATCGGAGTTGCCACCACCATGGTTAATCCTGTTTATACCGGAGCCTCTCTCGCGTTTATGGGAGGACTACTTGGGGGTGCTTCTCTCCAGGAGCAACGATCTGTCAAGAAGGAAAAAACGGATAAGGAAGCTGAGAGAGTAGGAGTAACCTTCGCCACTCTCTACGACAAAAACCGAGGGCTAGTAGATCCGGTTGAGCTTTCCTTCTTGGCTAACTGTCCTCTTAACCATGCTCACGATTTTTTAAACGTCATTGCTGAAGAGTCAAACGGACAAAAAATCGCTACTAAACAGGGAGTTGGAGTGGTGTTCAACTTTCCCCACGCTCAAAATGCCTTAGACGATCTTTCTAAAAACGCATCAAACTGGGCCCAAGCACAAACCAAACAACTGCAGCAAGACTTGGATCAGCACAAAAGAGCGATCCAAATGATTCAGGCTCAGCAAGCAGCGGCTGCAATGCAATCAAAACCGACAGAACTTGAAAAGCCCGACCCTTGGAACGGAGTAGCTCCTGGGTTATAGACTTATTGAATGATCAGAATCCGAATGGCAGGTGGAGTTAAGCTCCCCGACAAAATGGATCCTCGGTTACTCAAAGCAGCCGAGGAAGCTATACCTAGTAGTCCCAACGTCACAGTGTACGAAGGGATCGCCAGCCGGACAGGGCCGAGTCCTCGACTTCCGTCCACGCTCTAGACTTTGAGTAACTAATACAAACTGATGCCATTCGCTCGCTTGGCAGGTCTAGTAAAACTGCCTGATAATTTAAATCCTGACCTACTTAAAGTAGCAACTGATTTGATCAAGACAGCTAATGACGTAGGGTCTCATGTTTATGGCAGACTAAATGAAGGTTATAACACTCTAGATAGTGCAGTAGGAGGGAGACTACCTTATGGAGTTCCTGAGACTCCACAACCGTCTGAGCCCGCGCCTACTAGATATGTACGAGCTAGCGAGAGATGGACAGATGCAGATGCAAATAGTCCTATATCAACTTACATAAATGAAATTCCTGATAAAGGTGCATTCCCAGTTCCCACAATAAATCCAACAATGGAAGCATTGCTGACTGCAGCTAAGTATGCAGTAGGTCCGTTTGGTACAAATTTTAGAATACTCAGAAGCCCAGGAACAGCAGAGCAACTTCAAAGACAAATTGATGGTGCTTCAGTTAGAGATGGCAAGTTGTACCACGGGCTAGGAGAGCCAAACTACGAAGAGACTAGATTCCCTAGCAACATAGAAGGCGCTGGAATTGTTGGACAGTTTGTAGGTATTCCCGGCTACGACAATAAGGTCACAGTAAATGAGTTGTATGACACCCGAGGTGACGGTTACCATCAAGGACAATTGATGGATAATTTGGCAAGAAGAGATGTACCTAAAGCAGCGGAGTCAGTAGGCAATATCTTATTCAGAGCACTAGATGATTCTGGGTGGGCCAACAAGTATCCCCGTGGTCGAGAGCAAGTAATTGGTGAACTTAATCCTGACCATCCCTACTACCGTGGCGGCCCAACATCTGCGATAGCGCCACAACGGTAATAATATTGCCAAGCAAAATCCAGTTGCCTTCAGCAGCAACGTTCATTCGATGACGCATCTCAGCGTCTTTAGCGTTGACTGCAACTGCTTGCTCTAAAGCAGGCATGTCTAGAGCAAACAAACCATAAGCTGAAATTACAGAAACACCAACACCATACAAAGCAAAAAGGAAGAAAAGTAAATTTTTCATAGTAGTTAGAGAGTCAGAGGGTACGAAGCGATTTCCAACCTGAAAGAGCCGAGTCCTCGACTTCCGTCAACGCTTCTGTAATTGTCGGCAGGAGCTTTTGTAGCTGTCTCCCAATAGAAAGAGCAATTTTTCTATGTTCCAGCTGAGTATCACCCTGGCCACGCAAGCCAACGTAATGCACAAAAGTGCGAATGGGGGCAGCCATGTGGAGTCTGCTCGGCGTGTAGAGCGGGAGGATATTTCGAGCACATTCACGGGCAACACCTGCATCGAGCATATCTTCGTACAGGTTTCGCGCAGTTTTATCTAGCAGTTGGATCTGTTTACGAAACTGAGTTTGAATCTCGTATGGGATCTCAACAGAACTGCTTTGACGATTGTTGGTTGCCTGCTGACGCATCGAGAAGTCAGTCGCATCGATCTCCAACTCTTCCAATACTTCCCACGGGTTCGAGTACCGCTGAGAAAGTTCCTGAAAATTCGCAGTCTTGTGACGAAGGATCTGTGGGGAGATCGCCCTGGTGGTCAAGATCTCGAAGCTCGCACTGGCTTGCTCGAACACCGACCAATGACCGTGCTTGATGCAAAAACTAATTAGCTTTTTGAACTCAGCTCGATCAGGGTTTTTCGTCGACACCCTTGCATGACGAGCAATAACTTCCTCTGCATGAGGAGTGATCCAATCGAGTTCAGCAGTATGCACTTAGCGCCAAGATAATGGCACTCAGCATACTAGGTTCGGGGGAACGCCTCTTGATATCGGAGTCTTTTTGTGATCTCAGAAGGGTTGCTCACCATTCGAATCACTTCGGAAGGTCCCAGCCCAATTTGCATACCTGCCATGCGAACGCCAGAACCTGGCATTTGCTCACTGCGGAGACGACTATTCACCTTTTTTCTCCTCAGGAACCACGCCTGGCATGTAGAGATTGTCAGGCATGTTGTAGTTAATCAGTGGGTATGTAGAAGGATTCTGATCGTTAAAGAAGTTCTGCTGAGGTACAGAAGTCGCCATAGCAACCTCTTGACGCAGAGCAGGATTCAAATTATTAGATTCTGCAATCAGATACTGTTGGTGACTCAAGTCAGCCGCTTTTCCAGGCATAATCATCTTGCCTGCTTGGTTGTACCCTGCAACGCCCACGGGCTCTTGACTTGGCATAATGTTGCCCAGCTGGTAGTTAGTAGTCCCTACTGCTGGGCGCTGGTACTTTCCCGTGTCTACCTCGTACTGAGTAATAACACGATTAATGTTGTCCAAACCTCGCAAGCCGGTGACGGCTGTATTAGAGGAGTGGTACATGGCAGGCGGAGGAGGTAACTGTGTAGTTACAGCTGCCATCCCTCCTAAAGGAGTCATCTTTGGCAGTGGTCCGTTCCCGCCTGGGCGTTGTAGATAAGCCATGACTTACTTTAACTCCTTTTAGGTTGTTTTTTAAGGTTGGTTTTAGCGTCGACTACCCGAAGATTCTTAGAGCTGTTGTCCTCCGCGTTGTAGTTTTTGTGGTCGACGTGTTTTCCGTCTCCCTTAGCCACGCGACCACTCTTAGCAAGATGTCTACGTGCCTTATTACGCGCTGCCCGACGCTTTCTTTGTTCTGGCGTACCGTGGTAATCATCGTACTCCTTACGATAATCGCGGTCAGATCTACTCAACGTGGGACCTTTTACGCTACCTAATTATACTCGGTCAGCAAAGAATGCTTCACGAGCTTCTCTTCCAAAACCCTCGTTTTCTTTGTCCCACGCTTGCCAAAGCCCAGTCAAAAGACCATTAGTGCGACCACTACGCTCATACAAAAATTGCATGAACTCAGCTTTCTGGTTTTCCAGAGGGCAGTCCCAGTCCTTGAGGTAGTCGGTATTCATGGCATCAGAGTGAAGGGCCTCACTCTAGGGGTGTTCTGCCACAATGCCCCATCCGTCATGGGCAGATGAAATAGTCCATCTCTTTCCGAGTTTTTCTTTGTTGTACAGCTGGTTGGCACCATTCGCAGAAAGGTAAACCCCTGTGTCCAGATCGAGGGATCCGAATGGGTCGTGACAGATAATATTCTTTCCGTCCGGGCTAATTCCTTTTGCAAGGATCCAGTGCCCTCCTCCACTGGGGGAATCCAACAAGCCTCTATGCAGAATCCCAAGGGGGCAAGGAATAGAGTTGCGCAGCAAGTTCTCGACATCCTCCCAACCCATGTCCTGCCTGAACTCGGCTTCAACTCCATAAGAAGAGAGTGCTTTAAGTTGCACCCACGCTTCTGTAGTGTCTCCAATCGAGAAAACAGTTTTGATGTAATCATCGTCATTACTAATTATTCCTGGTTTTAAGTAGTTCAATAACATCGCACAAGAAGAAGAATAACAGGTGCGATCAGAGTCCCTGTAATTATCTCGCTGTGAATAATATTTAACATCCAGATCTATCCCAGATCCCTTGTTATGTGTGACTGCACCGGGTGGAACATCATTAATCACCTTCCAATGTTCGCCCCAGATATACCAATTCTTTTGGTCAGCAGTTAGAAGCACTCGTTGGTGAGTTTTACCAGCAAACATCGTCAACTCATTCCACTCCCACGCAGATCCTTTAGGTACGAAGACTTTCTCTTCGGGTAGCAAAGAGGAAGAGTCAGCCATTCTCTTCTTTAGATACGTATCTTGCTTGGCATAAATGGACTGCCCCAACTTCGGATGTTTAATCTTTTCAAGAAAAAGATCTTTCTCAGCTTGACGACGTGTCACTAAACCAGGAAGTGGTTGCCCGTCGGCTCCCTTCACCCATCGACCGAACTGCTCAGCAACTACTTTCTTATCTTGTCCTTCGTTCAACAAACGACGAAGAGTGGAGTCTTTATATGCGCCACAGCCTACGTTAAAAGCAAAGGATACGAGTGCATCGAACTCGTTTTGATTAACTTTTACGTTTGTGAATGTAGAAACACACTGCTCAAAACTTTCTACATCGTGCTTAAGGAACTCATCTGCTTGCTCCTTAGTAATAGTCATGCCTAGTTTGACACCATGAGTATGCCCATAACCCACAGTGGCGACTGAACTGGGGCACATATAGCTCTCAAGTCTCAACCCTTCAAACTTCTTAATTATGTCTAGTCCGTTGTCAGAGATTTTCACAACACTGCATCAGCGTGATCTTATTTTGACAATCAGTGAATCAAAAAGCAACGCAAATGCAGACGCTGCAATACCCATGAGTAACGACTGAGCAGGGTAAACGGAGTCCTGCAGAGCAAGACTAACAAGACCAGAGAAGGTCGTAAGAACGAACAGCAAAAATAACGAAGTCAGTAATGTCATCCTGCTAATCAGGAGACAAGTTAAAGAAAAAGCAATTGCTGCGGGTGCAGCAACCATATAAGCAATTTTCACCACAGGTGATGAAAGTTTGGTTATGGTCCCCTCGGACAAAACGAGCAGGGAACCTAACCAAATTTCGAAAAAGGTTCGGGGGAACATGTTGATTGCCCGAACCATCCCGTAGGATCTAGACACAATTGCTGAATAAAAGCTGAACGTATATTAGCTCCGTTCACCTCTTAAAACTTATGCAGCTGTGTAGGTAACCCTATAAACACAAGGAGAACGATCTTTTTTCTCGACGTAGAGGTAGTTCTCGATAGAAGCACCTACTGAGAAAGTAAAAGAAACATCCTGGCGATTAGAAATTTTAGGAGCAGTGACTTCGCCCATTACAGTGCCGTCGGTACCGCTGCGGATAAAGATTCGACCAACAGCGTGAGAGCCTGCTTGTAAAGTGACCGTACCTGTCCCTGTTGCAGAAGAGGTAACAGCGAAAAGATCAGCTCTTGGCTCAGAACCCTCAGTCGTATCTTCAGTGATGGAGTTGACAGTGATGTTTCCCCCATCCTCAGTTCGATACTGCCTAAAGCGAGTAATTCCTGCGGGGTTGGCACCAAGCTCTCGATTAAAAGTGAATTGAGCCACGGCTGATAAATACTTCGATGTTTATAGTCTACCGCTTTTGGATTAATTTAATAACTAACAATTTACTGACACTCTAGAATACGATAGAGTACTCTCCACTGCGACTAATGGCTTACTCTCGCAAGAACGCTCTCGTTTATCAACTCACTGAGTTTATAGAAAAATTTATGCCAGGCTTTATTCACCGAGTGTGGGTCGAAAAAATTAGGGAATACTGCCACGAAGACTGGGCAGACTGGCGTACTGAACTAGTGATGAAAGATTTAGATAAACGCATCGAAGATCTTCACGCTCTATGGAAGATAGAGGAAGACGAAAAAAACCAACCCTTTTACAGCGAAACACCTCCAGATGGATCAGAAGCACAAAAACTTTTAGGTGGCGAAATGCGTCTTACTTCGCCTTGGACTTCCGAGCGCGAGCCTTAGATTTAGCTGAAGCAGCTTTACCAGACTTAACGCAATTGGGGACCATTCGGTCTCCTTTTTTCTTCATGCCTTCTTGGACGTAACCGTCCCAACAGGTTCCTTGCTTAGCCATTGTTTTTAGATGCTTTGTACGCACGAGCTTTTTTGCCAGCTCGTTTAGCTTTTTCAGTGTTGGCTACGTGAGTGTTTACTGGTTTACCTCGTGTAGCCGCCTTCTTTTTTTCATCAGTAGCTTTCCTTTCCTCAGCAGACATTGAGGCCCACGCTGATTTGGGCAGGTAACGCTCAGTGCGTCCTTTTTCTCTTGCTTTATCGGCCATAACCTCCCAAAGAATTTTTAAGTATCTCAAGTCTATTTGCTTGGCTTCTGTGTGTCTGAGACGCTTTGTCTAATTGACTAACAATTTCTGTCAGCTCGTTTTCAGTTTCGGTCTCAGGCATCGTTTGTCTTGCCTGATCACGAATAGGTCCACCAAAAAGCCAAGCGTCACAAGTTCTACTACCCGCACACTTAAACTTGAACAACTGACAATACCCAAGATCAGCTAGCTCCATAACTTCCCTGGGGTCAGCCGCTTTGGTTTCGTTGATTCCTTTTTCAATACAACCAAGAATCACATCTGACTGATCAAATGCAGCGCAGTTACCGCATCTTGCGGTCTTCACAGTGTCTAGATCAGTATTCCACAGCTCCGCTTTTTCTTCCCAAAAATTCGGATCAGGAACGGCAGGGTTGAGTGGACCGTATCCGTAGTTTTTAATTGTCCAATCTCTGTTTTTTATGTTGTCCTCAATGTCCACAGTGGCAAGGGGACACGCACCGTTTACTTCTGTAATTTTTTTATCAAGAAGCAGTTTGCTTTTAAGTTCAGTCATGAGATTATTTTTTCTTCTCGTACTCTTCACGGGTTTGCCAGTCCTCTTTACCCCACTTAGAAAGTTTGTTTTTACTTGACTTTTTACCTTCGTACTTTCCGCCCATGTCTTTATAATATTTAGTCGCTAATTGCATAGCTCGTGCAGAGTGACCACCCATTTTCTTGCGGGCTTTAGCTTTTGCTCTAGCCCACTTTTCAGGGTGTTTTTTCTTCGCAGTTTCAGCCACAGAAACTATACCTCCCTAGCGGTCAGAGCGACTCTTTTTATACTTCCTCACTTTAGCTAACGTTTTAGCTAAGTTTGCCTGCTTTTCAGTTTTAGCAGGGTATTCGTCTTTGTTAGCTAAGACGTGATTAGCAAACTCAGCAGTAGACATGTCAGCTCGATCTGCTTTAGCTGAGAACTTGCCCTCGTCCTTTTTCCCGATGGCTTTTTGAATCCAGTCGTTAGCCACGCTCAGAGTCTCCCTGAAGTGTTGCGCTCGTCCTTACCATCGCGTGAAGGTGCTTCACCCTTACGTTCCTTCTCGCGTTCAATCTTGTATTTCTTTGCGCGAGTTTTGGCTCTGGTTGCCTTAGACATCTCTGCCCTACGCTTGCCTTTCTCTGTGCTTTCGTAGGTGCCTTTCTTTAAGTCACCAGACTTCTGGAGAGTACTAACTGCAATAGCGTAAGCAGAATCCTTGGACATTTTGGGATTCTCTTCACGGATACTATGCACCGCCTTGCTCAAAATATCGTGCTTATCTGCCATTACTAAGTGGAGCTAGAGTAGTCTTATTCTACCCGAAAATTTGATGTCGTTTATTTTCAACAACTGGTCCGAGATTGTCGGAGTCGCAGGTGCAGCTCACTTGGTGGCGCTTGCAGTCGTCAACTTAACTCCCACGCCAAAAGACGACGAAGCATATGCTCGTTTCTACAAAGTAGTTGAGAAGATGGCTGGTCTTTTCACAAAAGTGTCGAAGCAGTAAGTGCTTTATAAGGTGAAGGGGGTGGGCTGAACACCACCCCTATAACCTTGACTGAGATAAATCGATCATGGTCAGCATACTGCCATTGAAAGATTTTAAGCTCAAATTCCCCGGAATAAAATTTCTGCTGTCTGTACCAAGTAAACCAGTCCTCGTCAGACTTACGGAGGTTACAAGGTCCACAGCAGGCAACTAAGTTGTGTCTCCGAGTAGGACCGCCTTTACTCTTTGCCACGATGTGATCGAGGGTATATGCCTCATCACTTCCGCAGTATGCGCATCTATTATTCCAACTGTCTTTTATGTCCTTTCGAAATTTCTTTCGGGCAGTACTCTTGCATAAACACTCAAGAGATAAAATGAGTTCCTGCTCGGAATCAACCATGCAGTATGTCTTGCCTACCCAAGTCTAAACGGCGTAAAATAAATACGCTTAATCGTCCAATTATTTTAAAAGATCAAGATTTAAATAGTATCAAGAATAAGAAGACCAGAGGAGGAAACTGCTTTAGCTACAGGACCCCAAGAATAATCTCCTGGCGTCCAACTCGAAGGTTGACCTAAAGCGGTAGTGAAACCACTTACAGTAGGGTCAACATAATAGAAATAACCCGTAGACAAACCGGCGTTACTGTAGTTAATGGATTTCGGAGCGTTAACTTGCACAGAATTTCCGCTTGCCACGGTGGAGCTAGCGGTTCCGATAAAGTTGTTTACACCGCCTAATGTCGGAAACGTAGATGCTCCAGGGGAGCCAACTTGAGAAGTACCGTATCGGGAGTTTCCGTCGTCTCTGTAAGAGATAACTACTCGATCGTTTGTAGGGTCGTAAACAGAGGAAGGAAAATAAGTACTTGCCGCATTCACAACAACTGGAGAACCAAATGCAATGGAAGTACCAGAAACAGTGCCAACTAATGCAGTAAGGTACCCTGAGTTTGCCCTGTAAGAAACAATTACTTTATTGTTAGTAGAATCAAAAGCGGTTTCTACATAACTAACGGAATTCGAGTCAAATTCGACTTCAGTGCCAAAAGAAATAGATGTTCCAGAAACAGTACCTACAATGGCAGAACCGGTGTTACTGTCGTCGGAGTAAGCTATGACGACTTTACCATTAGAAGAGTCAAAACAAGGGTAAGCATACCCAGTACTACCAGAACTATTAAAAACAACTGCAGTACCAAACGAAATAGATGTACCCGAAACAGTACCAACCACTGCGGTGCCGCGACTTGAGTTTCCGCTGTCCCTGTAAGCAATCACTACTTTCTCGTTTGAAGAATCGTAGGTGATGTTGGGGTAAGAAATACCATCAACTTCGAAAACTACTGCAGAACCAAATGAAATAGATGTACCAGAGACAGTACCAACCACTGCGGTGCCGCTACTTGAGTTTGATCCGTCTATGTAAGCAACGACAACCTTATTGTTTGTAGAGTCGTAGGTAATAGAAGAACTATAAGTACTACCAGAACTATTATAAACAACTGCAGTACCAAACGAAATAGATGTTCCTGAGACAGTACCAACTACTACACTGCCTCGCTCTGAGTTCGAACTGTCAGTGAAAGTTATGACAATTCTATTATTTGAAGAATCGTAAGTAGAACCAGTAGTGTATACAGCAGAAGAATGAAAAACAACTGGAGTACCAAAAGAAATAGATGAGCCAGATACAGTACCAACTACGGTAGTGCCATAACGTGAGTTTGCGTCGTCGTAGTAAGATACAACAACTTTATTATTAGTAGAGTCGTAAGCTGCAGAAAAGTCTCCAGATTCAGCATTCTCAAAAACTACTTGTGGCCCATAAGTTCTACTATCTGCATTTGTAACTTGAGTAATAGCACGAACTTTACCTGCATCATCTAAACCAACAGGATTACCTGCCTGAATAACACTAGAAGCAGTAAGAATTACAGAACTACTTCCTACAAAATTTGCCGCTTCAGTTAAAGCAGCATTACCAGAGGCGAGTGCGATATTCGCATCTGCTAAACCTGCCACACCGCTGGCTAGAGCGGGAACTGCATCAACTAAGGCAGCATTACCTGAAGATAAGGCAGCATCAGCAGCAACAATATCAGCACCATCCATGCCGATAGTGTCACCAACAAAAATTACGCCGCTAGGGTTCGAGGCGAGTGCAACATCAAGCCTTTTATTTCCAGTTTGTAAGTCTCCGCCGCCGACTAAACCACTACCCGGAATAAGGTTTCCGAGTGCACCACCTTCAATTTGAACACCCGGAGGCAGCTGGCTGAGCGCTCCGTCTATGTAAATAAGAGGGAGTTTCTCAGCCATTAATACTACCTAGTTACTTTTATTTTATCGGATAAACTTACTCTGGAAGCCCCGATTCGCCTGATTCAGAATCTGCAGAGTCTGTTGCAAAAGGTGGGTTAGGTGGAACAGGAAGATTAGGATCAACCCAGTTCGGATTCAAAACCCAACCGTCGTCAGTTGTGTAAAAATACTTCCAACCACACCAGTCGTCCGGATCAGTAACGCCTTCGTGAAGCACTACATTACTTGAGTTGCAATCCATGATGATGACATCAGGTTTGCTTGGATCGCCGATGACGGTTTTGTCGGATTCAATAAGAACCTGTTTACTGTCCTCAAAGAGGTAAAGGCTGACATTAGGTCCGTCTGTAAAATCCGGCAGTCGGCAGATTGTTTTCATGGAAATAAGACTCACTTAACAACTATACAGACTCACAAGCTGTCAGTCAGGTACAACTCAGTAGAAGATACCGCTCTTCCTATTGTTTGCCACGCTGTTCCGCCTGACCAATCTGCAGGAGCAGTACTAGAGGTTGTAATACCACTAGAAGTGGGATCAACGTAATACCCAGAACCAACAACCAAACCAGTGTAAATGTTCTGTACTGCACCAGGAAGTCCCACGGTCACAGCAGAACCACTAGCGGCAACAGTTTTTGCGACACCGATAAAGTTGTTTAGAGAAGAAACTTTGGGCACAATTGAAGAGCCGGGGGAGCCCACCACAGCAGTACCGTAATTTCCGTTTCCGACATCTCTGTAAGCTATAACAACTCTATCGTCTGTAGAGTCATAGGTAGCGGATATGTAGCCAGAATCAGCTGCTTCAAAAACCACTGCAGTGCCGAAGGATATAGTAGTACCAGAAACAGTACCGACAATCGCAGTACCATAACTTGAGTTTGAGCCGTCTTCATAAGCTATAACAACTTTATCGCTTGTGGAGTCGTAAGTAGCGCTAATAAAGTTAGTAACACCAGTTTCAAAAACAACTGCAGTACCGAACGATATAGAAGTACCAGTAACACTACCGACGATTGCAGTACCGTAATTTGAGTTTCCGCCATCTCTGTAAGCTATTACGACTCGCTCTTCTTTGGAATCGTAGGTAGCGGAATTAAATGAAACTAGAGAACTCAAATAAACAACTGGAGTACCGAATGAAATAGATGTACCAGAAACAGTACCAACAACTGCAGTACCGTAATTTGAATTTCCGGCATCTCTGTAAGCTATTACGACTCGGTCAATTGTGGAGTCGTAGGTAGTACTAATTTGATAAGTAGCGGCTGATTCAAAAACAACTTCACTACCGAATGAAATAGATGTTCCAGAAATAGTGCCGACGACAGCTGTTCCATAATCAGAGTTACTGCCATCCAAATAAGCAACAACCACCTTGTTACTAGTGGAGTCAAATACTGCTGAAATTTCTTCACAATATTGGCTTCTAAAAATAACTGCACTACCGAATGAAATAGAGGTACCGGAAACAGTGCCAACAATCCCGAAGCCGGGATAATTAGGGGCGCTTTGCTGTCTATAAAAAATACCTACTTTATTATTAGTAGAGTCATATACTGTTGAAACAAATCTAACTTCAGCAGATTCAAAAACAACTGGAGTACCAAATGAAATAGATGTACCAGAAACAGTGCCGACAACTGCAGTACCGTAATTTGAATTTCCGTCGTCTGCGTAAGCTATAACAACTCGATCATTTGAAGAGTCGTAGGTAGTGGAAATGTACTCAGAGTTAGCAGTTTCAAAAACAACTGGTGTTCCGTAAGATCTATTAGCTCCATCAGTAACAGTAGTAATAGGTCTAACTTTACCTAAATCATCTAAACCAACAGAATTACCCACAGCTACAGTGCTTGAGGCTGTAAATTGTCCCTCCACACCTCCCGGTGTAGCAGAGATTGCTTCAAGCGCAGCATTTCCACTTGCTAAAGCAGTTTGAGCAAGAGCAATAGACGCATTACCACTTGCCAAAGCAGTAGAAGCAAGTCCGATAGCCTGGTTTCCACTTGCGAGTGCAGCTTCTCCAAGACGTAGCGCTACACCGTCGTCACCCAGCTTATTACCGACAAAGATCAGACCGCTCGGATTCGGAGCGATCGACACATCAATCTCAACATCTTCACCTAAATTCCCTCCTCCAATATCGTCTAGACCACTACCTGCGATTAAAGTTCCTGGTGATGCACCAATGATCGTGTCACCAGGAGGCAGCTCAGTCCGAAGGCCGCTAATCGAAACAACAGGACGCCGCGCTACCATAATTTGATGACCTTTAAATCTACTTTAGCCTGAGTCAAAGTGAGTTGATCAGCAGTAAACCACTTGTAGTTACTGCTTTACCCAGGTAATTCCAAGGAACTGCTCCAGACCATGAAGTAGGAGCTGTTGAAGTTTCAGTCAAACCGCTTGTGGTGGGGTCAGCGTAGTAAAACTTTCCAGGCGTGTAAGGAGCAGTAGAATCGTTATATACTGATCCAGGTAGAACCACTGTACAATCAGTACCACTAGCTACGGTAGAGTCGGCCACGCCCAACACGTTAGTTTGAGAGTTAAGGGTCGGATTAATTCCATCGATAGCACCGGCACTAACGACTGCCGCCCCAAGATTGGTGTTGTTGTAGTTGCCACCTATAGCAACAGTGTTTGCTGTGTTGATTGATGCTACAAAGTTTTGCAGGTTGTATCCTCCAGCGGTACAAAGAACACCTGCAGTTGCAGAAACATTATTAGACCCGTCAACTACCAAGTTATAGGTTTGTGCATCATTGCCTTGTTGAATTGTCAGCAAAGCTGCCCTTTGAGAAGGAAACCAAGCTACATCCATAAAAATGTCAGTACCCATACTCATAACATTCTGCGCAGCAGAGTATGTGAGTGTTAGGCCCGACAAAGTACCATAACGTGCCATCATATTATTCGAAGCATCTTTATACAGCGCTACATGATCACCGTCCTCGCCTATTTTCATAAGAGAAAAGTTTCTATAACTTGAACCGGCAGTAGCACCTACTACAACTTCGGTACCATCATTAATGGATGCACTTCCTCCAGTACCTGTTATCTGAAAAGCCTGTGCAGTAACCTGGGCACCTTCATTACATAAAATAATATATCGATCAACATTAGCAGCGTAAAAACCTCTAGAAGCGCCGAAGTCCGCGAAAGCACTGTATTTACCGTTGCCTTTGGTTATTTGTCGAGTACCTGCAGTAATAGTCCATGGTTTTAGTACAACTGCTCCAGCACCTATAGAGTACCCAATCATGCCTGTATTATTAGTAGTATTCGAAATTACAAAGTTTCTTTGAGCATAAGTAGCTGCAGACACAGTAGATATATCCGCAGCAGCAAGGGAGGTACCGCCACTTAAGTACCATGTCCTCATCCTAGTAGCATCACCGCCACCATAGTTAGTGTGGATTTGAACGATAGTATCAGTGGCTTCGTTGTACGTTTGAGCAATGTCCTGACTATTTGACGATACTGCAGTAGTTAAAGTTCCTGCAGTTATACTGCTTCCGTTCCAGGAATAAACTTGATACCGCATATAAGCACTACCGTCCATACGATCTATTATTACCCACGTATCTTGACCAGCTATACAGACTAGCTTAGGGTAAGCATTAGTACCACTGTAGCTCGCAGAAGCATATGTAGTCCAACTACCTCCAGTTTGAAACGCAGGAGTTACACTAGCCGTAAAAGATTCAATAGATCGGACTCGGCCCGTATCGTCAACTCCGACTGGTATTCCTGATGCCACAGAGCTTGAAGCTTCGATAATCGTAGTGTTTGCCCCACCCCCGAGCGTAGGGAGTAAATCCAGAGCAGCATTACCAGATGCGAGAGCTGTTGTTCCAACAGAAAGCGCAGCGTTACCGGAGGCAACAGCATCAACTGAGTCAGTTAAAGCTGCATTACCAGAACTAAGTGCGGTTGTAGCGTTTACAAACGAAACGCCGTCATTACCGATGCTGTCTCCTGCGTAAATAACACCACTAGGGTTTGCTGCTATCGCAAAATCGAGCCTAGTAGCAGGTCCGATAGCGCCACCACCGACCAGACCACTTCCAGCGATAACTTCAGTAGAAGACCCTCCGGTTTGTACCGTATCTCCTGCGAGGAGTTCGGAAACTAAACCATCTTCAGTGACTAAGGGGCGGCGGCGGACCATTTGTAAACCTCAGTAAAACAAGACCTAACTAAAGAGGTCTACAGGTGGTTGGATTTCTACGTGTAAAGCAGTACTACTAATAGCAAGTCCAAGATTAACAAGGCTAGCGTAACCACTTGCAGCGGTAACAGTTCCAGAAGCAGTACTGAACTCAGTAAGCTGTCCTTGAGACTTGGACAGATAATAATACTGTCCAGGAACTAGAGCAGTACCAGCAGTAATGTTGGCAGCACTTACGGTTGCAATATCGTCCAAATTGACCGAAACAGTGGCATTTTGCACCGCTGCCTCTGCAGTAAGACCAATTGCTTGGTGTTGAGCTGCGTCCACACCGCTTGCGGCGGTAGCCGGGACTGCATAAACTCCACTTACATAAACTACCTCACCTTGAATAAGGTCAGCACCTGCTACAAAATCTACTAGAGATGTAGGTGAAGAAGAAGTAACACCGCCGCCATTAACGAGGAAAACGGGAGTGTCCCCAGGTTGAAATTCAGTGTACTTTCGATTGAAAATCGCCCGGTTAGTCACTACTTACACCCAGACTTCGTCTCTCTAATCATAGTCCATGTTCGATACTTATTCGTCATCACGGGGATTGATCGCCATTAAACAAAAACCCATGAGGTACAGAAACCCAAGGGCTCCAACAGCGATAATAGTTCCCATGTACTCAGGTAGGTTCGACGGGCCAGGTGACAGTCCAGGGGAACCCTTCCTGTTCCGGCAACGCTCTTAAGGACGCACGATAGTCAGCCCACACGCCTTTGCCATCCTCATCTAAAGGAGAATCAGTTAACTGAGTCCAGTCACATTCAGTTAGTTTCTTATTACGTAAGCTACGTACACTACCTGCTTGAACTGCATCTACGTTAGCTTCATACTCAGCTTGCTGAGACAGTGCAGTAGTTGTAACACCATTTTCATCAACAGAATCAGTGAAAACAGGACCTACTATGTAGCGTGTAAACCAGTTTCCATTAATCTCCTGGACGCCGGATCGTACACTGGTCTGGTAAGGAGGAGTGCACACAGCAGCTGGCCCCTCAAAAACAGGGTCCACGCCGAAATTATCCATCGTTTCACGGCTAATAACCTTAGGAAACGAAGTGTTTGGGTGGCGAAAACGGAATTCAGATTCCGTAATTACCTCACCAGTGTCGCGAATACGTAATTCCATAACTCGATTCTACTTTGAAGATTAGGCAATCGCTATGAAGATAAAAGTACCTCCTACAGCGTTAAGCTCGATAGGGGCTGTTGCTGTTACTGTAAACCCAGCGGTTAGTGGGTCAAGCCAATCATTCCCCGCAAAAGCAGTACCAGGGTTTCCGTTCATGGTATAAGCTGATTCATTGCCGGTACCAATGCCGCGTTCTGTGTCCCAATAAAACCATTCACCGGCAACATCAGTGCGCTTGATCATCACAAACCTTGAGCCTCCCGTAAACCCACAGTCGACATCAACAGCAGCACCAGTTCCTGTGTAGTTACCTATTTTTGATATTTTGTCTACAGATGCGAAGAGCCAGGCGATAAAAGGTTGGCCGCTGACATTAGTATCACCGTTTAATGCAGCACCAACCCTAAACACGCTTGAAGTGGGTGTTGTGTTGTCCCAACAGTAGGTATCAGGTATGTCTGGATTAGCTCTATTGAGTCGCATATTTTTCCCCGGTCCAGAGGTTGCGTTGTAAACAATAAAATCACTTGAAAATTGTCTACCTTTTACAATGATCAACTCTGGTACAGCTTGGAGATTATGAGCTACGTTTTGCTGTCCAGTGTTTCCCACGCTGGAACCTGTTCCGGTGTAGCAAACTACATCCATGAAGCCGGGAGCACGGCGTAGAGTGTAGTCAATGAAAGGAGTAGTACCCCAAAAACTTGTTTGCAAAAAGCCAGCGTTTCTTTCCGCATTGAAAAAACTAGTGCTATTTACTTCATTACCAATAGCGACAGCTAGATAAGAACTTGACAGACGAGAATACCAATATTTGTAAACATTACCACTGCCCGGATTGTTGAAATTAATAAGCAGATCTCCAAAGACTGTGTTGCTACTCAAGAAGCCACTGGTGTCACTAGCGAATGACGCTAGATCGAACACTTCCGTTGCAGCTGCGGGCGGCTTATTAGGACGGCGGATTGCTACGTAGATATAGTTACTTCCGACCTGATTCACCTGCGAAGCAGCGCCCATTACATTAAACCCAGTCGCTGCTAGGTCTACATATTGCAAATCGGTTTCTGCGTCAGTTTGGTCTGCCTTGAGAACTGAATCGTTATACAGGGTATAACAACCACGCACATTATCAATTATGTTCCAGAAGCCAGTGCCGTCATATTTTTTAATCAGTACCCACTGGGGTTCAAATCCCAAATTTTGAAAATTATTATCGGCTCCTGTACCCGCATAACTCCCACATTTAATAATCGCCTCATTCCTGTCTGTGCCAAACGATTGAGCATCGTTAGCGAAAAGGTAAGCTACGTAGTTTTTGCCCGATGCGCTCCAAGCACTGCCTACTGTAAATTGAGTAGATGTAGGCGCAGTGTCATTCCAATAAATAGGACTTGTGCCACTACCATTAACGTCGTTGATGCTCAAACCAGATGTTGCACCCAGAGACGTGTGAAAAACCGCCCAGTTTTGAGCATCATTCAGTGCTTTGACGAGTATAAAGCCCGGTGTATTCCCCAGGTCATGGTCTATGGTTTGTGCTGCACCTGTACCTGAGAATTTTTTTATCGTAAAAAATCCACGTGCTCGGCGGAAGCTCCAGGAAGCGTAAGTGGAGCTAACGTTATTTAATTCAGTATCCGAGGTGTCCATCGTCCACCCATTTGAATTAAAAGATTGCACCCAACTTCTAGTTCTTGCGGCAGTGGCTTCGTTAGTGGCTAACGTTTGTGTTATTCCATTTTCAGTGTCAAATAAACAATGTCTTTCGGGATTAACGTCGCGTCTTTTGCACCAAACAAGCCCACCTTCACCAGATAAGTCAATTCCATTAATAATTGTTGCACCCCCATTATTCCCTTGATACACAAACGTACTAAAAACGTCATCAACATAAATAGGATCACCTGCTGCACCAGCAGCACCTTCCATTAGACGTTGAGTAGTAGGATCCATTTATATCAAGTGGTGTAGTCAACAAGAGAAGATGCACGCCAGGTACTGCCAGAATTATCAGTAACGAACATGAACAAATGAGTCTTGCCTGTAGTTAGGGTCGGAGCCGTATCTGCTGGCCATTTAATTGAACTGTCCCAAGTGATTGTACCGCCAGTGTTCTCAACTTCGTAAGTAAGACTATAAGACCCAGCAGGATAAGGACTGATAAACGTTACAGTAGAGTCGGTGCTCAGCGTGGCAGTAAAGTAATTGCCAGAAGCCACGGGGATGCCGCTTCCGTTTGCACCCAATGCAGTGACAACGGAACGGAGCTGACCGTCAAGAATACCGCCTGAAATAGCGAGCTTGGTATTAGCAGTAGTCTCCGCCGCCGCTGCATCAACAAGCGCAGCGTTACCTGAAGCCAGAGCTACACTGGCATCAACAAGCGCAGCGTTACCGGAAGCAAGAGCTTCGTGTGCTACATCTCCACTAGAACTAGGCGCATAACGTACATCTAAAACGCCAATATCTACCCTTTGGTTAGTTACACCAGAAGCTCTGACAATAGGAAAGTAATCACCGCTCGCAACCGTTGTAATCGCACCAAGTTGCGAAATCTTTAGGCTTGCCATGCGATTTAAGCAGATGCGGTCTCTAGATCAATAGTCGATCCGTCTTCTAATAATAACGCCTCAATCGATATTCCGAAACTGGATTCCAGAAGGATAACTGAATTTGGATTAACAGTAAGCTGAGGAGGTATAGTTTCAATAGATAAAGTTGTGGGAGTAATTACGCGGCCTACATTAGTTAAAAAAGCATCTAGAGAGACAATTGCTAACTCAGCAAAAAACTCACTAGAAGAGATTAGTAAACCAGGAGTGATAATAGATAAAAACCTAAACTCACCAGGAGTCAGACCAGAATAACCAGTGTAAACTCCATCAGCGTTGACACGAAGTATGGCCCCAGAGCTTACCGTATCGATTGCGATCCCAAGAACCGATGCTTTAGTAACTGTGTCAGCTGCGGCAAGTGCAGCCTGACCGGTTGAAGTCACATAGACCGCGTTTCCAGCAGAAATGTTTTCGCTAGCAATTAAACTCGCAATCGCCATCTCTGCCTAAACCCATATTCTTAAGTTTAGCGCTTTCCCTGACCACGGTATTTCTTCTTGCCTTTACGTTCTGGACGTGAGTGACGACCATTGCCAATAGCAGTGGTTTTTGGTTTAGAAAAAATGTGGTTAGAGGCGTCCGATTTAGCCTTGGCCATTGGTATGCAGTAGTTCTAGTCAGCTTAGCGACTGACAACAAACTGTCATCAAGGATTTGCGTCAACCCAAGTAGTGCCATTCCATACTTTGAGTGCGTTGGCTGTATCGTCGTACCAACCCTCTCCAGGGACTTGAGCAGAAGGTGCAGCAGCTGAGTAAGCGAAGGAACGACGAGGACCAGACTCGTACCAACCAGAGGTGGCAGCGTCGTACACAAATATCGACCCCACCAGTTCGTGGAAGAAAGCCGATCCATCGCGAGGTGGCGCGTTAGTTCCTGTGCCCGAAGGAGGGGTAGTGCCCTTAAGAATAATTCCTTCAGCGTTGGTTTGATACCAATCCGGTTGAGCGACAGAACCGCCGGATGCGTAAACAAACATTCGACCTTGGTTAACGTCGAACCACAGATCACCGGTTCCGTAACCAGTACCGGGAGAGCCAGAAACAGTGACAGATATGCCGCTTACAACGGTGCCTCCACCACCCCCTCCTTGGGTATCGGTGCCGCTAATAATGACATTATTACCGCTATACGTAATAGTGACGGAACCTTCGTCCAGGAAGTGACCTGAAACTACGTTGTCGTACACCTCGTCGTAGTTGACGTTTACAACAGAACCACCTTGAGTCAGGTAAATACCAGAGCCAGCTCCGATTGAAAGACCCGAAGCTGAAACAACAGATGCATTGATGATTGTGGTACTGCCAGAAGCAGTGAAATAAATACCCGAACCTGGAGCAATATTCGCTGAACCTCCTCCCCCTCCAGAAATACCGGATATAGAGGTGTTTAAGTCTTCTAAAGCTCTGACAACACCATCGAAATTAGCTTCATAACCGTAGGGACACCGAGAGTAAGAAACTGTTCCCACGCCACTAACCGTGTCGATGATTGATGAAATAACGGTAACTATGCCGTTAAAATTAGCCTCATGCAGAGCACGAGGTAGAGAGCCGTGCGTTACACACGGAGGAATATTTCTTTCCGGCATCAGTAATAAACGCCCTCCCTATTTTGAGTTTAGCTCATTTCTATAGCTGCTTTCACCTTTTACCACTAATGACCCATTAGGAGCATGAAAAGTGAACTCTTCTGCCAACTTCCAAGCAGGTACTCCTAGAAGATCAGCCTTGCGTTTAAGGGCGCTCCAAGAAAGGTCTGTAGAAACTTGCAGATGAGTTGAAGCCATGAGTCTCATGCAATTGCTCAAAGCTTAACAAATTAAGAAGAAAACCGCAAAGGTCATAAAAAATAGCCCCGAAGGGCCATACGAGATCTACTCAGGAAGGATGTGCCACTTATCGTGTTTACGCAGAAACTGAATAATCTCTTGACTCTTCAGCTGCTGTAGAGCATTAGACACCTCCGCTTTCCACGGTGGATTACTATTTCTGCCTGGAGGAGTATCAGCAGTGCTCCACTGAAACTTACCGTTCTCTAAATAGTCACTCTCCACAAAACTGGCGATCTCGTCAAACGAAATTAGAGTTCTGTTCGCTAGACGCCGCTCTTCGACAAAGTCACCAACGATGTCCTTGGCATCCTCCAGAGAAAGCTGAGGTTTCTGCACAGGCGGAGAGTTTCCAGGAATTCTCCTAATGACTTCAGGATTGTCAAAACCATGTTTATGGGTTTGCTTGACTTGATGAATGAGAGAAAACGCTTCTTTGCGGCATCTTGGAGAGATGTGGTCTTTCAGTGCCCTAATACCAGAAAGAAGACGCTCTTCTTGAGAGTCGAGGTCGCCATAAAACCTGGAGTACTTACTGACATTTTCAATGAGGGAAATGCACTCAGAGACAGAGATGTCAGTACTCAACAGGTCTCCAAGAGTTATGTTTTTTGCGTTTTCCAGACAGTCTTCAGGAATAAGTCTGCCAACCTCCTCTGAAAGTCCTCGGAAAGAGTCCGGTTGATGCTGTGTAGCTGTGTAAGACATGAATGCATAGGATATTTGGGTAACTCCTAAGAGTCCTGTAGAAGAGTAGCACCTTTTATGTCCCATCGTGATTATTTCTGATTACAACAAAGCCACGTGTTGTTCTTGTGCGTCCCTAAGGTGAAAAGTTTTCAGAAAATGGTTTCTTGACAAAATGTCGTTGAGCTGAGATTTATATAGATATTTAAAATTATTTTTATAAATACAAGGGGTTTGACCATGTCGCGAAGCTGAGACCGTATATAAAGTCCTGAAGCCGCGACTTGCGTCAAGGAATCCTTTGTTATAGAAAGTTTGAGTAAGGGGGTTTCGGACTCCCGTGAGCACCAGAGCAAACCATGCACTTATATGCGTTTCGTGTGCTAGAATCATGAGACAAGAACAAGAAAATCAAAGTGATTTGGACAAAACAACTCTGTTGACCCGGCTTTTTGGGGTTTTGGATCCTTCATTGGATACCACGCCGCAAGGTTTGGTCGTTCGCACGAAAATTCAAGGTTTTTGGAGAGTTTCCGAGTACCGGAACGGCTCCTCTTTTACTTGTCTCTGCGGTCGATCAGAGCCTTTTTTCCTCCCTTCCGACCACGTCAAGCGCCATCCTCCTAGGGATGCCTCTGCAGGCTGTCATGTCTGTCAAAACGCTCTGCACTCTGCTACAACCAAAGCTGAGAGGCTTGCCGCGTGGCTTGACTCTCGCAGGTCCCTAATCAACAGGGAAGACCACCTAGAGCTTCCAGACGACTGTGGCCAGCTCTATATCAAAGATCCTCAAGAAAGCAACTCTTGCGCTATTATTCGCACACGTCACTTTGTGTATACGCATTTCTATAGAAAACCTGTTCCCCCAGGTTTCTGTGTTACTAGCACCTGTAGAAACAGCTTATGCCTTAATCCACACCATCTATGTCTAAGTCCAACTCGTCGCAGCAAGCTCGATACGCGCATTCGAACATTGATCGAGAAGCTGTCCTCTCTGGGAATGTCTCCTCGAACGATCCAACTCTTTCTGCAAGAAGAGCACTCCGTCGAGCTTTCCGTCAGATCAGTGCAGCGGACAGTAAAAGAAGCAAAAGAATTAAAAAATTGCGTTTTCTGATTTATGAGCTACAGTCCATACAGCCAGCGGAGCTAGAACACATCTCGGGCGCTATAGGGCAGTCCAAAAACACAACCAGAGACCAACTAGACAAGCTAGTTTCTTGTGACTTGGTAGTAAAGATAGTGTTTGAAAAACACACCTTGTACTGCATAAACGGTTTCTACAACAAAACTATTTCCTCAAAAATCATTGATGGACTATTCGACAACTAGTTTTAGAGAGGTGCCCACGCTCGTTGTTAAGTGGGAGTCTGCTTTTGTTATCGAGAATCTGCCTCCTTGGGTTTACAAAAATCACCCAATGCCCGCAAACATGAACGAGTGCAATGCGAAGCTCTCGTCACTACAGCACACCCTTTCTGATATGGACCTTCAGATAGAGGTAAAAAGATGCGAAAAAAGGATAGCTGAGCTAACAGACGAGTCTTTTGATGAAATTGATTTTTACGAGCGGATTCGAAAAATACATAAAGCTAAGCAGTCAACTCTATACGTCATAAGTGCTCTAAAGTACTGGAAGCATCTCAACACAGATACAGTTTTTACTGAGTCTGACGACAAATTCACTACTCTTGTTGAATTGCTGATCGAAGACCCACCAAATTTTGTAGATCAGGCAAGAGATCTACTAGACTGACGGCGACTGTTTAGCAAGAACCGCCTTGACAGTCACCGGAGGTTGAGGCATCATTTTTGTGGTTTCTGACCCTCACGTAAGCCTCCTGGTTGCCAAGTACTTGGTGGCCTAGGGGGTCCTCCATTCTATTTTCTCTACTATGGACATTTCTCAACTCACAAAACAACTCAAAGAGATTTCATATACTTTAGAGAGTATTGATGCTTCTTTGCAAAGTATTTCTCAGACTGACAAACAGGAAACCACAGCGTTTGTTAGTAAAAGAACTATCTGCAACAGACTTAATGTACCTTCAGTGACTCTAGATAAACTCATTCATCAAGGTGTTGCATCAGGAGGGGACAGTGGATTAGTTGAAGGTATACACTTCTGCAGAACAGACCCAACTGAAAGAAACAGTTCCAAGTTCCTCTATGATTCTCGACGTATCCTGAACTCAGCTTGGAAGAGTTTTAAAAATGTTTGACGAGAAGAGAGTAAACGATCTACGCAAAATGCTGTTCAGTGGAAACGAATCTGAACGGATGATCTCGGCAGGTGTGCTCAGAACAATCTTTTCTGATATCACAAGACTCTTTTTTGAGAACAAACAAGCGATGGGCTTGGGTCTACTTGTTTTTAATCCTGAAGCACCAGATAAAAGCAAGTACATGACTAAAGCAGATTTAGAAAACGATCTTTCCCTTGCTCAAGAGGACTGCAACGATGTTTTTGCTGACGGATTTCAAAAGATGATCAACGTCATCGAAAAAGAAAAAGACTCTGACTTAGCGATTGTTGCAATGGCTTATGAGGACGGCATAGCAGTCAATCTCATTGATCCAGATCAAATTAACGAGACAATTGATCAACTTAGTAACGGACTTGTTTACTGATGACTAGCAGGAAGAGAAACAAACGAGAGGCCAAACCCAAGTTTTCAGTAGGTGATACTGTGCAAGAAAACAAGCACAACATACTTATAAACACACCAGGAGCAAAATTAGCTAAATCTAAGTTTGGTGGTCTACGAGTAGGTGAAGTAAAGAACGTCGTAACTAAAACAAATAAAGGAGGATCAAAGTGCTTTTACTACGATGTCCTCTGGACAAATATGCAAAGCACTCAAATTGTCGCTCAGATGAGGTTGATACCAGTAAATGGTGCTTGCCAGTAAGGATTTTGTTTCTCCCATAGACCTTGTCGCTACTACCACGGCGTTCTTTGACGGTCAAATTGATTTAGATCCAGCTTCTAGCGAACACGCCAACAGTGTTGTGCAAGCAAAAAGATACTTTACGTGGAAAAACAACGGGTTACTACAGGACTGGACCTGTAAAAATTTATATTTATTTCCACCTCGTGATCTACTTCTTAAGAGAGAACAACCCAAACCTACTGCTTTGTTTACAAGAAACTTGCAATATAAAAAGTCTGCTCAGAGAGTATGGCTAGAGCTGTGTTATCAGAAGTGGCTTAAACAAGAGTTTCACCAGGCAATTACTCTCATAACATCTACTGAAGTAGCACTGTTAGTCACACAAAAAATAGGATTGGACTTTCCTATGTGTATCTTGAAGAGAAAACCTAAGCTCTTAAATGATGACGAAAACCTTAAGCCATTGAGGTCTACAAAGGTACTTGGCTTTATATTTTATTTCCCTCCTCCAGATAACTTAGAGGAAAGTATAGAGAAGTTCAGTACTTTCTATAGTACGTTGGGTCGAGTGTACTGTTGAGAGGATCCTTTGTATCCCAGTTCTCGTCAGGACCAAACTTATCTTTATCAGCAAAACCTAGCCCACGGGGGTTACCGCTTGGTCGGTCTTCTCTGTTTTTCTTTTCGATGCCAAAAATCTCTCCCGCAAAGCGCATTGACTTAGTTTCTTTTTCGACGTGATGAGATCGCCGAAAAACTTTACTGTCAGCTCTCCTTTCTACGGAAGTCCGCCTGAGCATCAGACTCCGTAATTCATGAGTGATTGACCAGGGCCAGCACCGTCAGTCATGGCACGAGTGTAGTCATTGACTTGCGCTCTACCAAAGTTCATCATTGAAACAGCGTCTGGATCGTTCATATAGGTGATCAAAGGATTGGCCTGGTTGTAGCCAACTTCTGCGCTGAAATCGAGAGCGTTAGGGAAGATCTTACGAGGATCAGTGTTGATAACGTCCTCATACGATTTATAAGCATCTGATCTACCTAAGTTGTAGGTATCACGTGCAGTAGCAATGTTGTCTGCCAGCCCGCTTGTGGAGTCACTCAAATCAGGCCGGAAGTTACGCAGCATGTCTGAGTATTGCGATGTCAGTCCAGTGGCAACATCCTCGAAGTACTTCTTGTAATCAGCAACAGCGTCCGAAGTTGTTTGGCCTGTAAACCTATCGTTTAGTTCTTGCAGACCAAGAATCTTGTTCTCGTACTCTGTCGCTCTGCGGTCTAGCTCATCCGTAGATCTTCGGATGCGCTCCTCAAGTTCTTCTAGTTGGTCTCGGTAACTAGAGCCGCTACTGCCACTATTGAAAGCTCCGATAACGCTACCGATACCACCAAGGGCACCACCAATATCGCTATACACAGAGGAAGAACTGGAGCCACCACCAGAACCGCTTCCACTAGCAGGCTTGTCGACAGGCATGGATAACAGCTAAATCTATATCTAGATTACACTCTTTCCGGCTGTGAATGCAGCGTAAGCATCGCTAATACTTTGTTGAAGCGCATTTCTAGTAGCTACTTCTTCAGAGTAACCTTTTTTCTGTTTTAACAGCTTTAAGATTGCGTCTTGAGTTCGTTGTAGTTCTTTTATCGCTGTGTCGTTATTTGGAGCTTGTGTAGTTAGCTCTGGATCAGGTGCTAAGGCAGCTGCTAATAACTCAGGGTCAGCGTCGATGTTTGATGACGACTGATCGGAAGCAGGGGTAGGGGTACGGTAAGGACTCAGTATCCCCTCCATAACCCTAATCAATGTAGGTACTTGTTCTTGAGTAACCTGCTGTGTTTTTTCCTGTACTCGACCAGTGTTTGCAAACTGACTAAGTTCTTCCAGACTTTTGACAGGCTGACCGTAGTAGCTCTTTCCTTCAAGGGTTGGGAGAGAAGCCCACTCGGGAGCTAGGAGAGCAACGTTTTCAGCATTAATCGGGGCGGTATCAAAGTCCACACCGCGACCTAGACCCAGCTGGTATGCATACTGATCTTGACGTTCTGGTGTCATCGCACCACCACCTAGACCCTTCCAGGTGTCAGGCATGAATTGATACGCACCTGCAGCAGAACTAGGGATTGAATTCTGCGTAGGCTGCAGTACTCTCCCTGGATGACCTTGCGTGTTGTCGAAAGTGCCTCCGCCGTAGTAGACGTTGTAACCCCTACCTCCATTTCGACGAGTGCCCTCGGCGTAAGAAATGAGGTCTAACCAGGCGTTTCTGTTGCTCATGTGACGTGGTTCTCTTCGTTTTTGTCGTCGAAAACATCGACTGAGGGATCGACCATGATGCCTAGCTCTTCGATCACTGCTTTATAAGCTCGCTCTCTACAGACCATTCGGAAGATGCGTTGCCAGAGATACTGATCTCTGTCGCGACCTTTCAGTTGCTTAGCACCGTTGCGAATTCGAGTAAGAGTGAACTCGTCTTCAAGCGTGAGACCTATAGAGATTTGCTCATGTTCCACGGGATTGCTCCGCTGTTTCTAACTTTAGCTGAGTTCTAGCTCACCAAGCTTTGCAGCTCCAGTAACCCGCAGTGAGCTTAGATTTGGGCTCATCGCACTTATGACGTGCTCTGAAGCTCTTCCTTCGTTCTGGATTGTCTTTTTTGATACTCATATTCGGATCTCCAAACCGCACTAACCGCACGGTGTCTCCTTCTTTAGCAGCTACAGCATGTGACTTACCCCCTTGCACATCCTTCTTTGGTTTGTTATAGCCTTTAAACACTTCTCCAGCGAGTCTTATTTGTGCCACGGTGAACATCACTACTGAAATAATTCTACCCAATCGAATACGAAAGAAAATATGAATTCCAGACTTTATGGTTAACAACCCAATGGTTTTGACCTATTCTCGTGCTGTTGAGAATACTGAGCTTTCAGTTTTAAATGGACTCTGCGAAACTCCTGACTATTGCCCAGACTGCTGAGCTACTCAATTGCTCACAGGGTTTTGTTCGTAAGCGTATTGCACTTACTGAAGCCAACCAAGATGGTGGTTGGCCCAAGAGCATCTTCGTTAACCTTCAGCCCAACGGTATCAAATCTCTTTACCGCATCAAACAAGAAGCCTTGGTTGATTACCTGACTGAGCAGAGTGAGGCTAAACTGGACGAAACTCCTGAGGCAGCGCTTGCTGCACCTGAGTGCACAATCTGAGTCTGGTTTTAGATGACTACTTCAAACCTTGAGGAAATTCTTCAGGCTGTAGCGGCTCCCACAGAGGAGGTTGTCACTGAAGAAGTTGTCATCGTAAAGGAAGCAAGCATCGACAACTTTATTTTTAAGCTTGTCGAGTTTGCTTCCTACAACTACCAGCTCAATATTCAAGCGCACATGCTGCACTTGAATCTGGAATCACCAAACTTTTTGGCACTGCATAGGTTTCTGAGGAAACAGTACCATCAGCACCTTGAAGATTTTGACACCATCGCTGAGCTTGTGCGCTCCATGGACTACCTCATGCCTATGTGTGGCAAAGGTCTCCTAGGTGCATGCAAAGATTTCAAACATGTAAAGAGCTATGACGCCACGGAGAGTTTGGTTCGATATACCAAAAATCTAGAGAACGGTGGCTACATGGCTAAAGACTTGTACGTCATGGCCAGAGAATGTGAGTGCCCTGATGGAGAAAACGAAATCTCTCAGATCGTCAATCACATGTTCAAGTCCGCGTGGAAGATGAAATCGACTCTAAGAACCAATTAGACCAGTACTTTGTTCCAGGCCGTTCCGTCTGAAACGTAAAGGAATTGGGTCACAGTCTCGAAGGCTAGTGACCCAGAGTCGCCCACTGCAGGTAGTGAGCCACTAACTACCGTACTGACTTGTCCTGTACAGCTACCGGCTGTGGTCGCAAAGTTGGCTGTTGTAGCGGTAGTCGCATTAGTGGCATTAACTGCATTAGTGGCATTAACTGCATTAGTGGCATTAGTAGCTGTACCAGCAGTTGTTGCAAAGTTCGCGGTTGTGGCAGCAGTAGCTGTACCAGCAGTTGTTGCAAAATTCGCGGTTGTGGCAGTAGTAGCGGTAGCAGCCAGAGTGGCAAAACCAGCTCCGATTTCTACCCACGCGGAGCCGTTCCACACCCGCATGTTGTAGTTAGCTGTGTCATCAACCCACAGTTCTCCTACAGAGTTTCCGGGTTGTCCGTTTGGTGTTGAGTTAGGAGCATTTGTTCCGTATTGTGCGCCTCCAATTTTTCGAATATCACTAGCGGAATCCAAGAAGTAAAGCCCTGGATCTGTGGCACCAAAGGACAGGGCTAACTGGCCAGTAGTAAGGGACGCAGGAAAAGGTCTATCCGCAGATTGACCAGTTCGAAACGAAAGAATTGTTACGGGGGTAGAAGTCATTTAGTAAGTACCACCGTTGATAAGAGAACGATAAATCGGAGGACCCACAATGGCACCATTGAGATACTCGCCACAATCGTAGATTAGGAGGGCTCCGCTTCCCACAGGGATACCGTTTTCGTATTGACCTCCGTCAACAATAGGGATGTTCTCAGGAGGGACCGGGATTAGTGGGTTGAAATCATCCAGAAAGAACATTGTGAACCCACTGGCTTGGATAGCAGGTACATTTCCTGATGCCAGCGTGTCAAAGTTTAAAACTTTTGAAGTTGTGGGAAATCCATCCGAATACAGCATGTGTGTCGGAGTGTCGTCTTTTGAAGGAGAAAATCTTTCCCAGTACTCCAAGTTTCTGGATCGAGTTTTGTAGTCAGTTGCTTTTGCAAGGTTTTTATAAAAATACTCTCGGTAAGCCGGGTCCATTGGTTCGTCGTTGGGTTCAGCCAAGTAAGGAGCCACAAAAGCCTGTGTTTGAAAGCGGTTCTGCATGTCCCACCACGAGGCGTACAAGTGCTTACAAAACCTCGGTTGAAAAAAGAACAAATTGGGATCTGAGTAAGACGATCCTGCACTGTCCTGGTATTCCGGAGGATCGAGCAGCTTGTTGGTGTAGATAAAGCCAAAATCTCTTGTAAATCCTGGTAAATCACGTGTAGCGGCAGGTCTGTCACCCGTATATGTTTCTGTACCAGCGTCGTAAAAACCCGGTTTCAAGTCTTGAGGTTTGGTGTAGGGGTAACTCCTCATAGAAGAGTATTTGTAGAGATTGAAGTCATCTCTGCCCAGGTAATCAGGACAGTTACACCCAAACCTCATTGCTGTTGTAAAAAAATCTCCAGGAACGGGGTTTAGTGCAGCAGGACTCGCAAGCACATCGTTACCAAAGACTGTCCAACTAGTGTCTGCAGTTACCGATAGAAAAAGAGAATTAAAAACAGGAAGAGGTGTGGGCTCTTGTGGACCTCCAGCTAAGGTGCCGACACCAACCACGGTGTAGTTGTTATATATGCTTTTTTCGTTGCCGTTTGAGTCAAACCGATCTGATACCACCTCACCGGTCATAAAAGATACCGGAGCACCAAAAGTAGAGGACAGCTCTACAGCCAATATGTTGTTTTCTGCGTCGTAAGTAGTGACACTCTTAATTGAGATACCGTAGTCAAGAAGATTAATGGTGTCTCTAGGTCGGATGAGAGTCATCCTCATTGCCATATCCTGCGTAGTTGCGGGATACATGTAACAGATACCAGGAATTTCGAGACTTCCTGAACCTGCCTGTCCGTTTACGGAATAGCGAAAGCTGTAATTAAGACCAACGAACCGCTGGTTCGCGTACATGAAAAGTTCATATCCACGTCTCCATCGGGTCCACAGAGAAGCGTAGTTGTAGTTGTCTAAAACGCTTAAGTCTTTGAGGTTAAACTCAGGTCTAAATTTTTCTTTAAAAGGAAGAGGTCGGTTTAGTTGACTTGTTGAACTAGCACCTTTAACGCCTCCAAAATCAAAAGACTCTTTAGGGGGTTTAAAGTCCTTAAACGAAAAACCGTCAGAACCTTTTCTTCGTGCCATGTATCAATAGAACCCACCTTGTGCAAACCAAGTTACACCAGAAGCACTCAAAGAACCTGAAGGAGTAAACGTTGTAGGACTACCTCCAGCTCCTAAATAACCAACGCAAAGAATGTACCCCTTCTCCAGATACAGACCTTCCATTTTGCCAATCATGATTGGCCTCAGGAGGTTAGTGTTGCCTGTTTGAGGAGTAGGAGCATTAGTCGAGGGAAGAATAACAGGCTGCGGTAATCCATCCTTACCACCAGACAAACCAATTTCATACTTACCAATCATCATGGGAAATGATGTGGCAGGAGCAGACTGGTTGGGAGCGTAGACGTATAGACCAAATTCAGCCGTGTACATACCCGCATCATCAGGGTACGCTTCATTACTTACACACCAAATATCTTCAACTAGCGCTGCGTCCTCAGAAGGAATGTCGCCCACGCGGACTAGTTGAGTCAGCGTGGAAAAATCAGGCGTAGCAGGGTTGATTACAGCAGAACCCTCAGTAAACCTCGCACCCCTCAAAAAAGGGCGATCTACCATAAGCGGCTGTTTATTGGTGGAGGTACTTGCCACTGCCTACTACGTCTGAGAGTAATCTAATGTTAACACCGGAGAATTAGAGATTACATACCTGAATTACTTAGTTCGCCTGATTCAAACCTTGAGAACTAAGAGCGGTTCTTAGTTGTCTCATTGCTTCAGGTCCAAACTCGTAACCACGCTGCCGACCCATTTCAACAAACTCTCTCGGAGAAATTCCGTATTCGTTTGCGCCTCTTAAAACAGCAGACAGTCCAAGTGTCTTGCCATCTTGAGCAGCTCCTTCTTCAGGTGTGCCTCTGAACTTAGTCAAATCTTCGACGGGAGGGACAGAAGGTTTGATTACAGATCCCCCTTGTTCACCTGGCTTGGGTGGCTTGACTCCAGTCTTACCACTTTCAATCAACTCTCGACCGTCGTTGTAACCGAGCGAACGAGCGAGCATGTCAAGCTGTACGCCTTGGTTGAAACCAGCAAAGCGACTTTGGTTTCTAGGTACTCCCCTAATCCCTTCGATAATACTTCCAGCACCGTAAAGAAGAGGAGTGATGTCTCTCGCAAAACTCCCTAAACGATCTAAAAAGTTACCTTCGCTCTGTGCAGATGAGGCATTTGCAAAAGTTTGTCCTACAGAGGATTGTGGAATCCCGAAAGAAGTGTCTAGATCTGGATTGGGTGCTCCATAGCTCCCAAAGTCTCCGCCGCCAGTGCTAAACGTAGGCATTGAAGTTCCTGCAGGAAGAGAGTAAGGAACGTTGTAGTCGAAACCGAAATCGAAATTCATCGCAGGTACCCTTGGTTGGAGAGACGGCGTTGGATGGACTCAGGAAGGTTGGTCAAAGTTGGCTGTTGACGCGGTCGTGTAACAACCTCTAGATCAGGATTTCCGATGTTGTTAGCACCGGTATAAGCCGCTTCTACCGCATTACTACCAAGATCAGAAACCGCTTCAACACCAGCAAAAGAAGATGGAGTCTGTTGATTCATCTGCGGTGCACTGAGTGCTTGTCGTTGCAGTTCATAAGCTAGACCTGGGTTACTCATAGCCCACTGAGTGTTTGCTTCTTCCTGAAGACCACTCAGCTCAGAAACAGCTGCAGCAATAAGAGCCTTTCTAGCCGTTTGACTAGCGTAGTTGTCTCGATCACGGTAATAGTCTCCAATGTTTGAGTACTTTTCAGGAGACATCGGCTCTGTGTATTTGTCGATCACTCCATCAATTCCTCCGTACTGCTGATTGGTTTGCCTGCGTCTTTCGTCTGCTCCGTTATTACTGATAACCGAGCCGCCTTGAGAGAATGGGCGGACGTTGGAAGGTGTCTGCATTTCCTGCTGTACGGAAGAAGTAATAGCAGTTTCACCTGTGGTGATCCCTTTGCCTGCTTGCTCTAAAAGCAGAAGATCAGCAGCAGTCAAACCTCCCTGAGAAGTATCAACTGCAGGAGTCTGAGAAAGAGTGTTTGGAGAAGGTGCCACAGCCGTGACAGAATCCGATGCTCCACTCATCGGCATTTCGCCTTGTACTCTATCGGCTTGTCCCTGGCTGATTCCGTAAAGTCCGCCGCCCATACCTACAGCCCCTGACACACCAAGTGCTGCTAGAACACGTGGATCGGAAAGGTCAGTTAGAAAAGAGCCTTCAGCAGTAGGGCGAACATTACGAAGCGCAGCAGGAACTTGAAAGGTCTCGTCGACTAACCCCGCGAGTGGGTTGGAAGTATCGATATTCCTTCCAAACAAGTTTCCTTGTCCATCAGGAATACGGTTGAGGTAACTAGGTGAATCAACTCGGTCCATCAAGCGACCACCGTCCCGCGCCATGCTGTCAATTTGACGACTTGCACTAGGACTTGCAGCAGCTTGAGGGTTGTACATTTGACCCCCAATGCTTCCACCTGCTGGTCTCTCTACACCTCTAGAAGTTGTATATGGTTGCTGAGCAGTAGATCCGGCAGGGTTGCGAAGATCGAGTCTTCCTTGAGTCGAGTTCGCTGTCGTCCCAGTAGGACGCATGGTTGGAGGTCCCTGTTGAGGTACCCGGCTACTCAGCGCCACTTCAGATGAAGGAGGAGTTATATCGTTAGGGAACTCAGGACGAGGAGCTACATTTCCTGGAACACGACCATTAGGCGCAATTACCGTGGGCCTTACTCCGGCGGCTCCACCCGGAACAAAATCAGGACGAGGTGCTTGGGGTTGAGCTGCACCAGGACGAACACTCCTAGGCATTGAGGTTGGTCTTACCTGCTCTCTTACCGGAACATTTGCTGCAACGTCACCTGGGGAAGAACCTCTGAATCCACGGGTGGGAGAACCTGGACCTACTGCAAACTCAGGTACTGGTGCTTGCCGTGCAACAGGAGCAATATTTGTAGTCCCAATCAAACCACCACGGGCAGTTCCTGATCCACCGAAAGTGTCCCTAGCGATTCGACTCTGCGCAGGTCCAAGTTGTAACCCACGAGCTACATCGTCAGTGATTTCAGGAACATTAGACATAGCTTGTCTGGCAATTGCCAGAGACGCAGCTACGTCAGGAGTTAAATTCTTTCCTCCTCCTCTTACTAAATCAAAAAGAGAGCCAACTAGACCTGTCGTGAACTTGCCTGTCATTAGACCTAGCTGGGCTACTACTTCGTTCTATATTAACGCCAATTGGCAAAGAAATATAATCTGTCAGCACGTGATACGTCAGGAGGTCCAGGAAGTGCCTGAATAAACTCTCCTCCACTTCGTTCGAATCTATATCGAGCTGCTACAGGGTCTTTGTAGTTGGCGACATACAGCATTTCTGCAAGACGATTGGTTTCGTACAAGTAGTTTTCACGCCAAACACGGGCTACCTGTTGCTTATCTTGAACGGTGATTGAACGTTGAACGTCACCCAAGATTGTTTCTTGTCTACTTGCAGCATCACCTGTGGCAAGTTCCGTGAACCGTTCAGCTTCCTCACATCGCTCAATTTGAGCAACAATTTTGTCGTAGTAGTACTCAGAAGGAATAGAGGATGTAGCTTCTATTAGTCGTGCGTAGTCACCAGCAGGAACTGTAGCAATATTGTAACCCAGGTGATAAGCTACACGACTAAAGTTAAAATCATCAAGTCTGTAGCCAAAGGTTTGGGCTGGATTGCGCGTTAGCTGATTAACAGCAGCGTATACAACCTCACGCTTAGTTGCATCTGTGCTAGTAGCGTCGAAAGTGACACCCTGCTGAGCCAGATACGATTGAATTTGTTCTAACTCAAATTGCGAAAGCTGAGCCACTTACCACAACCACGAATTAGTTTTATTCTACTTCTACTCTACGAATACCAGTCCAGTCTCAAAAACAGCGTCCCAGTCAACACGTTTAATTGAAGCAAGTTGATCAAGTTTGGTGAATCGCTCTCCTGGAAGAGTTTGTTTGAGTTCGACAATCTCCTTAGCTGTTTTAAGACCTACTCCTGGAAGCACTTGGGTGAGACCCTCTGCAGTCAGCGTGTTTAGGTTGACACGGTTGTCTGTAGGGACTTGTGGTTTGACCACAGCTGCTGCAGGCGGAGCGGAAATTTTTCTTTTACCGCGCCGATTTCTTGACAGTGTGTCGTTGTTTTGAGATGGTGTATCTTGCTGCTCTACCTGATCTCTGTGGGCGAAGAAGACTTTGCTTGAGGTCAGAGACCTTACCATGTGATATTCGCCATCGTCATGAGTAGAGAGGATAACGACCTTAATTCCACTAGGTTTGTAAATCGTGTCGGACATAAACAAACAGTATGTAGGCAGTACTTTAATCTAAACCATGAAAATCGGCACCCCAAGAAGTGTGTGCTTCACTTCCAACTCCTTCGAGAAACTCTCTTCGCTTTTCCCAAGTGTCTCCTCCTTCTTTACCTTTCATAGCATTAATACACATACTACTTTGCGCAACGTTACACACAAGACCAGCTAAATCAAGCTCGTTACCGCGACTTCCAGTAGCCCAGTAGTGAACTCCGTTAAGCCATAAAGCACCGCATTTAGGACACTCCTTACGATTGATGCTGAGCTGTGAAGTGTCTGTCACGATACTAACGGTACAGATAATATATATTCTACTCAGTTTGTGTAGACAAAAAAAGACCCCTCCGAAGAGGGGTCGTCCGTGTTCCAGCTAATCTTATCAGCTGGGGGACGTAGACGTGTAAACAGAAGATTCTGTAAGACCGTCGGGCTGAAGAGCCACATCCTGACGCTCCGGGGGAGAGTCGGGGAGGATCCAGCAGACTTCGCAGATTGCGAGAGCCTTTTCGTCGCCAGACAAGAAGTTGTTGGCGGCGCGAGGATCGTAGACACCAGAACCTTGCACCACGGGGGAGGCATTGGTTGTTGCGAAGAGCTTCCACTGAGTTTGCTCAGTAGTAGCTTCCAGCAGACTGGAGTCGATGATGTTGGTGGAAGCAACCGATCCATTAGGGATGCGGCGGTTAGCACCAACGGCAGAGACTGCGAAACCACCCGATACAACAGTGTTGTCAGTCGGATAGCCTTCGCCCACGGCGGGAGCCAGGGACAAAGCAGGTGCAGCTTCTGAGCCAGGAATGCCAGAGCTGACCACGTCTCCTCCGGTGATCCGCAGAGAAGCGCGGTAGCAGTAGACGCCTGAAGGCACCTGAATACCGTCAGCAATATCCTGACGAACGTCCTTATGGAAGTCCGGTGAAGGAATGATGACGGCAGCGTCACTAAAAGCAACGTTGGATTTGCCGTTGGGGGAGCTGTTAACACCAGAGCCATAGGCTTGGGTGTAGTACTCCAGCTGGTTAACGGAACCCAGAGCCTGGTAGCTCAGGTCAACGTAACCAATTGCTTGTTGAGCAATCCAACCGGGACGGAAGATGACGCCGACAGGACCACCAACAGGCTGATTGGTGTAGCTCGTAGAAACGCCATTGGCGTTCTCGAACTGCATGGTTTTTTCTTCGTGCCAGTAACGAAGAACGTTCGCGTAGTTGCCAGGATAAATCTTGGCGACTGAGATCTGGTTCGGATTAATTGCCATAGTTAGTTACCTCAAGCCTCGAAGGAGTAACCAACGGTCACGAAGTCTGCATTCAGCAGTTCGAAACCAGCATACAGGCTCCAGATCATCATGATGAATCGTGAGAAGTCATCATTGTTGTTCAGGAGAACCTGAGCGTTGTTGCCGCCGATGCCGACGCCAACAGACTGAGGACCGAAGAACATACCGATCGCCGCATTGTAATCAGCAGCTGCACCGGCAATAGTTGCGTTCTGGGTTTGTGAAGGCATGTTAGTGGATTCGAAGAATCTCACACCTTCAAAGACAAAGCCCGTGGGCATGATCGGCTCGCCAGCCACGAAAGTAGCCTGACCGAAGCCCTGACCCATATACAGCGCAGCGTTAGGCTGCATTGCTGACATAAGGGGATTGATCTGACCGTTACCGGGGTAGCGAGCCACCTCACGGAAGTCAGAATTCTGACGCAAGTGCATCAAGAATGTAGGGTCGCAAACGCAGCGGTAGAACCCGTCCTGGTAGGTAGGGGTGTTGCGCTTACGGAGCGACTTGACCACGCGGAGGAGGTCATCTTTAACGTCGAACTTGGCCTGCTCGGCGTTGGTGTAGGTGAGTGCTCCCGTGGCAAGATCGCCAGGGAAGTAGTAACCACCTTGCTTATCAGATGATTGGCCTTTAGAAACAGCTTTCAGAAGCTCGTTAATAAAGACGCGATCACGCCACCTTCTGTAGTCATCCAACAAAGTCAAGCTTCCGATGCTTTGGTGGAAGGTTGTTAGATTACCTGTATCAAGAAGAAGACGTTGCGCTGTAATCAGCGTCTCACGTGCAATCTTGAAGGTGGAAGGTTGTGTGGGATCAGAAGGATCCGCAGGTCCGGTGTACTCACGAAGAGTTACAAGGACTTTGTCCTTGACAATGTTGCGTGAGTTAGCTGTACCGATGGTCTGCTCAGCTGTACGCTCGCGAGACTCCTTCGATCCAGGATTGCCGAAGAACTTGTAGCGGTCAAGCTGAACAGTCTGACCCGGCTGCTTTGAGAAATCATGGACGATTACAGGCTCTGCAGCCATTTCCACGATGTAAGCCGGGTGGGGACGATACAGTTCCGCACCAAGAATCTTCGGAAAATCATTATCGATAAACATCGATAAGTTCCGTAGAAACTACCTGCTAAGTCTACGTTGTAGCTTCACTAAAACACTACATGGGTGTCGCATTCTTAGCGTCTACTTTACGATGACACCAGCGGAGTTGACACTAGCGCTAAAGGTGCGCTGTACGTTTCTTGCAGCTTCACCGATTACGCCATAGACACCGCCATAGTTTGTGACATATATAGAGGACTTGCCTCTATACATACGACGAATGTTGCTGTCCAAAGTTCCAGGGAGCTTAGGTCGCACGATCTCGCTGAAAGTTTCGCAGTAAACAGGAGGGTTGTACTTCCACGCAGCTCTAGATCCTGATGTATCTGCTGTTGGATTAGTCAGTGTCGGGTACTGAGTACGGGGGTAGGAGACACCACCCCCTGTACTTCCGTTCTGTTGTCCGTCTGCTTGAGGGGTTTGGAACGGAGCGTAGGCTTGGTTATTAGGTGCATTAGCACCCCACCACGTATAAGCTCCCTTACTTCTCAGACCAGGCTGCCCTCCAAGAGCGGTTTGAGGTGTTGAGGCAGTGTTGCTTTGGTAGAGATTCTGGTACCTAAAACCGTCCTGGAGGGTGAGCTGACCAGAAACTGCTGGATACTCAAAAAAGTTATAGTTGCTCCAGTAACCAGGGACTGCCGGAGGAACAGTTCTCCAGTTTGTGGTTTGGTAGAGACGATTATTAGTAGGTATACCTCCGTAGGGGAAGTTTGTATTACCACCCATATTTGGGTGTATCTGACAGTAGGGGTAGATAACTTCCGTTGGAAGTAGCTGACCTACTACTCTTACAAACGCTCCAGGAGTTCCCGCTGATCCTGAATACGTAACTCCGTCAGTTAAAAGGGTTCCTCCTGCATGTGTTCCGTCTGCAGTGAGACTGAGTTTAAAAGGATGAGGTATAAGTGAAACATCTGAAATATCGAAAGTGTATGTGCTCCCCTCAAAAATAAAAAAGTTGGTGTTTTCGACCCCGTCGAAGTAGAAGCGATTACCAGCAGGAGTATTGACCACCGTTACTGTGATGGTCTTATTTTCTGGGTACGTAGGTTGATTAATTTCCGACGCAAAAGTCATCGGAGGACCAGGGGTAATAATCCCGAAATCTGGTCCGTCGTTAAGAACGGTGTAATAACTTTGCTGTTTGCCGTTAGGCATTCGGTATCCACTTGATACCAATTTGTACGTATCTGTTAAATCGAGAGTATCTTCTGTGCGCTGTGGGCCTGACTGTATATTGTGATAAAGGTTCTTATCGTACTTCCAGTTAGTCTGAGATGCGTAAGTCATACTCTTCTCCCTGCTTTTTGAATCCTAGATCATTTAAAGTATTTATAGTTTCCGGGAGCCGATGAACTACCTCGCCGAGAAGGCTCTCGATGTCCTGACAGATGACCCGGAACAATTTATGGCTGCGATGTCAGGGTCGATCACAGATTCTATTTTGCACCCAAAAAAACTAATACCGTGTTTGCTAAAAACAGCGGTAGTCGGTTTCTTCTTGGCTGAGTTCGTTAGTCCTGCTATTGCAGAAAGACTAGAACTCAGTGCCAAAGAAGCTGTAGCCCTTTCATTTATCTGCGGATATGCAGGAATAAGAGGACTAAGGATTGCAGAAGATATGGTGCTGAAAAAGGTTCAACCGATGGGAGGGGCAAGCGAGATGTCCACGCCTTCGTCAAAACCGTCAGAAGAAGGATCTTCTACAACTTCTGCTGACTGAGTAACTTCAGTTGCCTTTTTATTGGGTTGCGCTTTTGGTTCAACAGGAGCTACTTGCAGAGGAACCATGCGAGTGCCAGCAGCATCAGGAGACAGAGCCATAACTTAAACCTGTAAGTGAACTAATCCTAAGTCAAAAAAATACCCCCGCAGTCGTCATGCGAGGGTAAAGAGTCCCAAGTCCGGTCCTGTTAGGAGACCGATTTAAGCCTAGATCAGGCTCCTTCCATAAACAAGAGCTTGTTGCGCATAGCGTCTTGGCCCATGTTCTGCAGATAACGCCAAGCGTTCTCAGGGTTGCGGTTCATAACTTCAGAGAAGCCTTCCCACTGCTGCTGAGGAGCTGCAGATCCTTGCTGGCCACCGGCACCAGCGGGAACAGCAGGCATGTCGAACTGCTGCTGATACTGCTGCTGGGGCTGCTGATAACCAACTTGCTGTCCAGCACCATCGCCGATGTCCACGGGATAAACCTCAGTGAAATAGCGGTCGGTGTAGTCAGCCAGGTGATCAGGATTAGTCAGAATCTGATGCATCGCACCAGCCTGCTGGTTCAAAGCGTCGTAACGCTGAGACTGATCAATCAGCATGTCCTCAAGAGCACATGAGTACTGATTGAGGATTCCAGGAGCCTCGATACCGAAGTGCCTAACGACTTCTTCGCTTACGTTGCTTAGGCTGATTTGGCTGGGTGCCGTAGAAGCCTGCGAGGAAGTTTGGGTCGGTGAGGCGCTGGTAGGCAATGTCTGCGCTGCCTGCGGTTCCTGGTAAGCCCAAGGCTGGGCCTGTGAAGGCTGACTGAGCGTTGCTGTATCCGCCTGTGGCGCTTGATTGAGCGACCACTGAGTCGGGCTGGGGGATGGGGAGTTGACCTGGGTCAGCACCCGCTCCAGCGAACCCATCGCTGCTTCCCAAGGATTGCTCGGGGAGGACTGCGACGGAGACTGGCTGTACTGGTTGCTGGTAATAGGGGCCGTAGCCTGTGTTACCTGCTGTGGCGAGGGGGCTGTAGGTACCGAAGCTGCCACCGGGGTAGCTGCTTGGGGCACCCACTGGGGATAAGCGGTTGAACCCTGGTCGCTGGTTACCGTCGGGGCTACCGCCGGGGAGACCGGGCTCGGGGTCGAAGCTTGGATCTGCTGGCTCATAGCTACCCGAATAAGTTAGTTCTTCAGCGAGATGGTCAAACGTCCTGTAAAGGAGCGGTGTGATGTTCAGTCTAGGATCAGCCGCAAGTGGTTGATCTGGCGCAAGTGGGTGCGGTGATTGCAACATCTGGCTTAATAATACCAGGAATTGTTGCATTGCTGCTTGAGTTTGTTGAACCATACGGAATGGGAAACCCTGCAGCATTTCCGCTCTTTCGTTGTCAGTTTTCTCAGGGAAAAGGAATTTCAGTGCTTCCACACTGTCTACTCCTAGTTCCTGCAGGTTTCTGACAACAATCGACTTCTGGTTGATGTCGTAAGCGGTATCTTCGTATACGTCACCTTGGTAACGATACGTCACCTCACGCTCACCGTCCTCAGGAAGACCAACTACACCAGAAGGAACTTTGCCCTTCTCGATAGCAGTCTTAATCTCCTGATCTACCTTGATATCAAAGCGGCGAAGAGAAGTTTGATACTTCTCATTCGACTCAGGAGTTTGCTCCTTTGGAGGTGAGGGAACTTTCATTCCCGAAGCAACAATAAAGGACTCTCGGAAAATTTGTTCCTGGTGGTAGATAATCATTTCCAACAAACGGCAGAATCCGTAGGTCAGAAACGACTTATTTTTCCGCAGAGCAGTTGCTTGCGCTCTACCTGTGAGACCTTTGATCTCTGTGGCAGTTGCACCAGCTGAAATTGAGATCTCGTCGACTCCGCCAAGCGCTGTACGAATTTCTTCGCGTAGTAACAGCGCATAACGGTTCATATCCCCAGACACAGGGTCTGGAGTCATGTAACCGACTCGATCTGAAGGCTCAATGTTCGCAATAATTCGCGGAACACGGAGTCCACCACCCATAGCGGTGCCAAAAGGCTCGCTAACCCTTGTTGAGGGGGTGGTTTGACCCGCAAATCCGCTCTGACTGCTGATTGTCGGGCGGAAAGTGTTCTGAGCGTCGTTAGCTTCGACCAGATCACTACGGGGTCGAGAACTAATCAGCGTGGGGTTACCAAAGAACTCAATATTCTTGGCAACATTGCGAATAATTTGATCATGGAGCACGATTTGCTCCATAAATGGGTCAAATTCGCCCTCACCTTCGGTTCCTGATGCGTTTGGCTTGTTTAGAACCTCTACAGCAGGCACAAAACCCAGAGTATTCTTTCTTGTGTTGGATGGAGTCAGGACACTTCCAGGTTCCAGCTCAAAACTAAGCTCAGAATCACTCTCGTTTTCTGTTATTTCGTTTGCTGTAATAGCCAAACGAACGTATCTTTTGTTCTGTCCGTATGTTGTTGAAGGCAGACCTAAGTTGCTATTCTTAACTCTATAGCTATAGAGAATGACAACTTCCTCGACAGAGCCGTTGAGGTCGTGGTAGACCCGATATTGGTTTTTGTTGAAGAAATAGATCTGATACTTCAGTTTTTCATCAGGACGGAAGTAGAACAAGCCACAACCGTCGATCAGGAAGTTCCTGATAATCGAAGGAAATCGAATATCAAGCCTGTTGAGGGCAATAACGTCTTCTAAGAACCTAGAACGACTCTTATAGGTGTCTTGTTCACAGTAGAAGGTGATACCCTTCTTGATCATGTACAGGACCATCTGCTGGATGTGACTAAGCACAACCATCGTCGCTGATTGATTTGAGCGATCCTGAGTCCTTGCGGCTTCTAGGATCTCCTCAAACCGGTTTCTGATTTCAGTTGAGGATGACATTCAGAGTCACTTGTCCTTTTTACGCATTTCCTTGGCCTTACGAGCCTTCTCAAGAGCAGACTTACGCTTCTCCTGATTGCCTCCCTCTTCTTTTTTCTCGTCATCTTCTCCTTGCTTTTTCTTGAACCTCTCTAGGAGTTCAGGCGGCATCTTGTTCGTCATCGGGAAGAAGATACTTTCTAACTCTTTCTAGTTTAACCACCTCTTCGGGCAAATCCTCAACCGGATACTCAGTTAGTAAATGGTCTTGGCGTCCGAGCATATCGGTATTGCCGGGTTCCGCAACAAAATCATCGCACAGCTGTTGAACCTCTGGCTTGTCCCAGATGTAGTATTCGGCGATGTTACGGAGTTTGGTTTTTCTTCGGTCTGCATCTCCCATCCAAGAGAAATGCCAGCCAGCATTCCGAACACCAACATAATAATTGTCAGTCGACGCCCGCATCGCCGATAGAGTTCCGAATTCTTTGAGCTTTCCGACTGTGCTAGCCACACCGCAACGCCAATCAAAGAGTTCACCCTCCGGAGAAACGAGTTGACGATCTGCACGTCCGTAGTGCATGCTCATACTCATTCTAATAATCTTATTTTCCTCCATATCGACAGAACGCTTGATTGCTTCGATTGCAGAAGGGTTAGTGATCTCGTCGCAATCAGAACAAATAAAGTAATCGTCATCATCAAGCATAGAGAGACCAATGCTGAGAGCATCGCGCTGACCTCTTTCACGAATCCACGGATCTGGAGCTTCCGTAACGCTTGGAAGCTCAACATGAAGGACTTGAATCTTTTCTTCTGGTAAACCCAACTCGCGAATAGTCTCCACACAGGAGAATGCTTTTTTGTCTCCACGGTGGGTACGGTTTGCGTCAGTGATCAGAAAACCATCAACGTGGTTCTCCAACGTGCGGACGCGCAGCTCAAGGAGTTCTTTTTCGTTGAAATACGTAAAGCAGTCAACAATCACAAAACGCTTGCTAGTAGCAACATGCTACCTGCGATCCTTCGCTGATGCCAAAAGCTGTCTCTTCATGACTTCTATATCAGCTCTCTCATCCATGTTGGGATCAAAAGCTTCATTAGAATCCGCATTCGGCGGAGGAGGTGGGGGTGGTGCACCTGCTTCTTGATCGAGTCCTTGACGGACAAAGTCTCCATAGCGGTTTTCACCACGCATGGAGTTCTGCATTTGAGAAAGTTGGTTGTAGTTCATTAGAAAAGAACAACAGCAGAAGTAATGTCACCACCAGAGATGGTTGTGGCACCAACAGGTAGTAGAGGGTTATTAACAAACCCACCCATAGGAATGAGTTGTCCTTGTCCGTCGTTCAACTCGATATAAACAACATCGCTATTGTTGCTAGTGATGACACTGAGGCCACGGCATGTGGAAAAAGTTTTAGGACCGTCCGAGGGAGTCCACCTAAAACCACTTGCATAAGGCAAGGACGCAACCTGCCCGTATACAGTTCCAAAGGCTGGGATATCCATAGCTCAGGAAATAATCATCATTCTACCTCTTTCTCCTTGATCAACAGGTTTAAGTACCACTGAGCTTTTTTTAAGGACTCAACTCCTTGCTTGTGGTTCTCTCTCCAGATGTACTTTATGCAGTTGGCTTTGCAGTAACCAAAAAACTCTTCATCAGTTAGTGCAGACTTAATCGCATCAATACACTCGATACCACCAGCGGTGTAGTGCGATGGGTGGTTGACGTTGTCGACTACGCTCATACAAACATGTTCTCGGTGGTTATGCAGTCTGCCTGCTTTAGGAGGTTATCAGAGTATTTTGTATCCAAGTGACGTATCAAACCTTCGTCAGCGATGGTTACCCAATCACCTTTTCGCACCAGAGGCACCACACGCCTGTGGTCTTGTCCTTCTTCTAGGTTTTCAAAGGCGATACCCATAGATGAACGATCGGCAATAGGCCAGTTGCGGTGACCAACCATTCGATGGCTGAGTTCAGGGTGAGAACTGACCGAAGCAATATACTCTTCAGCCATTTCTTGATCAAGAATCATCATCCCTGAATAAGGGTTGCCTAGCAGGATGAAACCAAGATACTTCTCGTGCGTAGGAGTCAAATAAATCTTTGCTTGATGCGGAATGTCGTGCCAAACATTTTCCGTAAGCTCAGTCAAGTTGTACCTTTTGTAGTTGTCAAAAGGAATCTTGAGGTCCCCGTTTAGTTCGTATCTACAGAACGAGGGTTCTAGGTTTAGTTCTTTCAACATATCTTTGTTCTCCAACCAGTAGTTCAGGTGGTCGGGAGTAAACAACATATCGTTTTCAGAGTACATGTAGTAATCGTATGTGCTCTGAGTTACAGCTAACCGTAGAAGATTTTTGTGTGCCCAGCACAAGTGGTAACCGGTATAGCTAGAAGGGGCGGCAACAATCTCTACGTTCAGTTTTTCGCAGATGTTTGCTTCGATCAAATCACGGAGATCCCCTTGATCTCGCATGTGTTCGTAATCGATATAGATAACTACCGTTGTCTGAAAAGGAAATTTCGCATACTCCTTCAGACACTTGAGAAGTGGATCAAAGCGAGACAGAGGGTCGTGGGCAGTAACCAGAATCAGAAATTTTTTCATCAGTACTCAACGGAGAATTGACCTCGTTTTTGGAGGAAGGTCATTAACCACACGTAAGCATCCAACAAGTCATCGTGGCTAGTTGCACCAATATTGATTAACTGGTCGATAAGCGCCTCAAACTTTCGGTACTTGTTGAAAGTCACCTTTTTGTTCTCCAGAAGACCTAAGGTTCCCCGGAACCTAGCAATTTTGTCTCCCCTAAACCCTTTGACTTCGTGGATGTGCAGGTTGTAAAGGCCACGCTCGTTCAAGAGAACTCTTCGTATATCAGCAGCAAGACTAGCTTGATACGCTACAGCCTCAACGACGAGGGTTACAGTTGAATATGTAGGCATGTACACACCGTCCTGGAGCACCAGGATGCCCCACTCCACCAACATGTCGCAGAGAAGATCGATTTTTTCTAAATTTCCAATTGAACGGACCTGATGAGCGTCCACGATGTAGTAGTCATCTTTCAATCTTCCCCCTAAAACAAATGCGGTGTAGTCAGACGTTTCGTTTTTACTTGCCGAAAGGTCAATGCCCACAGCCAGAGAATCGAACTCTGTGGCAACTTCTCCTTTGACAATGAGATCAGGAGACAGCACCAAGTCAGAAGACATCACTGCCTGCTGTTGATACTGGTAAGCAAACGCCACAGGATCTAGTTCTTTCTGTTGCAGCAGGTATGTTGCCGACCACTGACTAGGCCAGTAACTAACAGGCTCACCATCGTTGTCGTAAGTAATAGCTTCTTGTGAAACCTGCTTCCAACCTTTTTGTGGGATGAACATAGTTTTATGAATATCCAGCGGATGGAATCGGGTGCCGAGACATATCGACCTACCACCTTCAAACACAATCGGTGCGATAACACTCGACCAGTTATTATTCATTTCCTCCCTAATCGAAGGGTTTTTGATATCAGCGCTGGATTTAATAGGGTCATCCACAATGACAAGGTGAGCACGTTTAGACGTAATCGACCCTCTCAGCCCCGCAGCACGAAGAGTAAATTCTTCATCACCCACTCGACTGATGCCTGCATAGTCAAAATCAATTGACCAACCCACATCACTCTGCATACCCTGGCGGAGCTGCACTCGCGGAAAAATTTTTCTGAAGGTCGCTGAGTCAATGATCTGCTTGATGATCCGACTCTTCGGAATAGCAGTATTGATGTTGTACGAGCAGTAGATAATCTGAAGCGGTCTTTTCTGTGTGGTGTGGCGTCCAATAACCCACGCGGTAAATAAGTTCAGAACCGTGCTTTTTGCAGATCCACGGGGAGCCAAAATATCTAAGTTGGGTCCGGCTATGTCAAGCAGATATTTATTTGATTCACCAGTAACAAGATGTTTATGCCACTCCAGCATATGTTGTGCTGGTGGTTTATCTAGAACAGTACAGAAGGTAAGGAAATCATCCTGTGCTCTAGCAAATACGTTATCTACACCGAAGTTGTCTTCATCGGTATCCACAGCGCGTTGAGCCTTTAGTCGTAAAGCTCTCCGGTACGCAAAAGTTTCTCTACTCGGCATATCTAAAAACTGTCTGTATAGTGTTAGGAAGATTCTACTTCTGTATGGCCAAAATTCTCTGGTATGGAGATGCAGTTTCTCATACGGGTTTTGCACGTGTAACCCATAGTCTCCTAGAGCACCTCAGCAAAAACCATGAAGTTGTAGTGTTCGGTATTAACTATAACGGAGATCCGCACCAATACGATTTTAAAATCTACCCTGCAGCCGGGGTTCATCCTGGTGATCGTTTTGGTTTGGCTCGTTTACCTTCAGTGGTTGAGGAAGAGAAGCCTGACTTCATTATCGCTGTAAACGATATCTGGATGATCAATCAGGTGTGGGAAAAGATTCATTTCCTGCAACCAACTCTGGGTTTTAAATTCATACCTTACTTCCCCATTGACTCTGAGAGGTACGTAGATTCTATGCTCAGGTATGTGCAGGACTGGGATTTTTCAGTCACCTTTACAGTCCAACAAGCACAGCGCATCCAAAATCACAATGTCCAACCGAAGATGTTGGGTGTTCTTCCTCATGGTATTGATGCAGAGAAGTTCTTCCCCATGGATCAGGAAGAAGCTCGTAGAAAGTTGAGTCTTCCTGCAGGTAAATTTATTGTCCTCAACGCTAATAGAAACCAACCTCGCAAACGAATTGACCTGACAATCCAAGCATTTGCTGAGTTTGCTAAGGACAAACCCGACACCATGCTCTACCTGCATATGGGTGAGAAAGATTTGGGATGGAGCGTTCGTGAAATCTTTAACTCAGAAATGCAACGACGCGATCTAGACCCAACGAACCGGTTGATTATGACCGCAAGGAATATCAACTATATGGCTCCGCCTACCGACGAAACACTAAACTTAATCTATAACTCCTGTGACGTTGGTATAAATACAGCAGATGGAGAAGGTTGGGGACTCGTTCCATTCGAGCATGCGTCGTGTAAAAAAGCACAAGTGGTTCCTGACCACACGTCTTGTCGAGATATTTGGCGTGGAAGTGGATGTCTAATCGATGTCGCGGCTTGGGTTCGAGATAAAGATCTCAGCGTTGAAAGAGGAATTATCGACGTTTCTTCTGCCGTCGATCATCTCAACAAGCTTTACAACGACAAGGCATTTAGAGACGAAGTAGCTCAAGAGTGCTACGAAGTTACGCAGAATCCCAGTTACCGCTGGGATCAGATTGCACTCGGATTTGAAAAAGCAATGGAGGATCTGTCCAAATGAGTACTCAACACATTCGATACCACGCCTCGATGAGCAGCGTGTGCTATCCGTCTAGGGTGCGCATGTATCAACATGGAGGCCCCTGTGTTTACCAACAAGCTGAGGACCTGGGTGGTGAGTTCACCAGAATTAATCGAGGACTTCCTTTTCGTTCGGTAGCTAACTTCAGTCCTTGCTTGTTCGAGCACGAAGGTCACCAACTAATTGCGTGGCGATCTCAGCCTGAACCATTTGTGTTCCGGCACGACATGAAGTACTTCTACTACAACAGTGTTCCTACAGATGTCTATGTAGGTGAGCTTATTGGTGACGACACAATTGTCGGAGCTAAGAAAGTAAGAAACAAACCTCACAAATTAAGTTATGAGGACCCAAGACTGTTTCATGACTCTCAGGGAAACCTGATGTGTCAATTCATCACGAGCACTTACGCTTCGCGTTGGGATAACACCAATCACAAAATGGCAAAAACTCCCAAAGTTTGCGTGGGAGAAATTAATCGTTTTGGTCAGTGTGTAGATGCTTTCTACCCTGAGATTGGATTAAACCATACAGATGGTGGCTCAGAGAAAAACTGGTGCTTCTTCCAAGACGACGACAAAACTCGTCTTCTTTATTCAACCGTACCGATTGTCATCAAGACACCGGGAGAAAAGGAAAAAAAGATCGACTCTTCAATACTTCAACAGGTGACTGGAGAGTTTCCGACTTTCAACTCCACAGCGCCAATCAAGATTGGAGATGAGTGGCTTGTCTTTTACCACTTTAAGTTCATGGGGAGGGTTCCAGACCAAGAACGACCAATTTTGTTCTACGGATTGAGCTGCTACACGTTAGACGAAAAACTTACCAAAATCGTGCGTCACATGCCTGAAGTGATGTTTGAAGGGTCTATGGAAGATGAGCTAATTACGTGGACTGACGTTCAAGGTAATCCAGTCTCCAAACAACCAGCTTGCATTCTTCCTTTCGGGGCCACGGTAAAAGAAGACGTTCTCAGTCTTTCTCTTGGGGTCAATGATTGCTTTATGGGTATCTTCCGAATGGAATTAAACAATCTACTTTGTTTGATGGAGAAGGTTTAGCTCTTCTCCTCTCGTTCGATGGTGCTCCAGATGACGAGTGATGCTTCTTCAAGCAGCGCCATCATCGCGGGCACATCTTCGAAAGTATTGTTTAGTTCACGAAGACAACGATCAGCGCCAGCCAGTAAGAGACCACGGCGATCAACACCATCAGTGAGGCTTCTGACCGCTTGGATGTGCGATCTGAGTTCTTTTTGAAGAACGGAAATCTTGGTGGCAGCTGTGGCATGATCAAGCATCCCAGTCAAAGTCATTTGACGGACATTCTCGATGTCTACTTTTAATGAGTCAATCTCGATTAGCAGGATCTTTCGCAGATCTTCTTTAGGGTACTTCTCCTGCACGTATGCAGTTAAGTCAGAAATGGACCCTGCGTATCCCGGTTGAAGAAAACGAGAGTACAGAAACGCCTCAATATCACTAACGCAGTTCTTGCAGTAGAACTTAAATGCGTCTTTTTGAGTTTTGTCGAGAGTATCTAACCACGCGCCAACGGTAGTCGAGTCACCAATAACACTAGTGCTGATCATGCAAATGCTCTGGTTCCTGCTAGTGCCAGGTTAGTTCCTTGACGACGCAGTGCCATCTGTCGTTTACCTTCAGCTTGGATTCGTGCGAGTGAGCCTAAATCCCTGACTTCCTGTAGTTTGATGTCATTGTTTAGCTGCTGAGCTTTAAGAGCCATATTCCCTTTCGTGTCAGCTCGGGTGTCAAAAACATCACCGATAGTGTATGCCTGATCAAGGGCAGCGTTAAGCTTGCCCATTTCTTCATTCTTCCTCAAACCAATATTCGTTTCAGCTGCTTCTTTATACAGGTCCATTTCATTAGCTAGGGCTGCACTGCCTGCTTCGTACTCAAACTGTGGCTTGAGTAGTTCAGTTTGCAAACGTGCATCAGCAGTGTTCCCAAGAAGTTTGATTCCACGGCCGGTCAAGCCTGAAGCTTCTTCTCCAAGTAGACCTGTGGCAGACTGTGATCGATTAGCAGCTTCAGCGAGTTGTGTAAGCTGACCACTACTAATAAGATTGCCTCGTTGCCCTAAAGCTCCGGTATAGGCACCGGTCAAGGAAGCTAAACCTTGTGCAGCAGCAGTTAGAGGAGCATTAGCAGCCGCTGCAGCAGAAGCATATTGCTGCAAATAGAGTGCAGTGTTTGGGTCCATTCCCCCAGAACTCCCACCGGAGGATCTACTTCCACCGCCAAAAAGACTGCCGACAATAGGAGCAGCAACGGATAATGCGGGACCGAGCCAAGCAGCCATGACTAATTAGCGAATAGGAGGAAGAACAGAAGCGCCAGGTTTAAACGCACCAGCACCAGCTTGAACAACTGGAGAAAGAGCACTCAAAGTGCCTGCATTAGGCACACTGGACGTGTAAGCAATCGATGCAAGGCTTTGAGCGATAGCCGTGTTAGCTCTAATCGTTTCTTGCTCGATTGCTTTCCACGCATTAATGCGAGAAATACTTTCTTGCCGTCTGCTGTTTTCCCTAGTTCTTTCTTCAATGCTTTCTAGCACCTGCTGGTTGACTGCCAGCTTGGCGTCTCTTTGTCGTGCTGAAGCAGCGTCTAGGTACGCTGGGGAGTTAATAGTATCAAATTGAGCCTGTCGCTGTCTTGCCAGGTCAATAAGTCCCTCAACGTAACCACCAAGCCCTGTAGGGTCACTTACTTGACCACTCTGAAACGCAGTAGTTCCAGTATTGGAGTTGTTGGTATTTGCGTTGGGGTTTGAAGGAGGGTTGTTTTGACTTGAGTTGTCGCTTGAAGGAGGAGTAGTGTTGCCACCACCGTCGTTATTTGAACCACCACCCAGTGCATTCATTGCTGCATAAGTTGCTCCTACACCAATCCCCAACGGAAGAGAGGTTGAAGCAACTCCTTTCAATATTTGAAGTGCTTTGTTCGGCACAGGTTGGAGTGCTCTAGTTGCTTGTTGCAGCAAAGCCCCCATGAACTCGTCGATCTTGTCAGCTCCTACGGTGTTTCGAAATCCTTGGGCAACTTTAGCAGCACCCTTAGGATTTTTAAATGCTGCTTTTCCGAGTTCAGCACCTAATCGAGAAAAAGTCATCAGATTACTTGCCCCACAGCTGAATCTGCATTAACTCTAGCGTTACTGAGGATATCCCCAATAACTTGGCCTAGAAGCTCATCACCAGACTTAACGACTGTGGCCGTACCTTGAGCAATAGCAGGGTTAGTAGCCTGCATAACGCCCAGTTCACCCAGAGCGATTTCGCCACTACGAGTTTCTCTTAGTGCTTCTAAGTTTTTTTGAAATCGATTATCGATCAATTCGCGTGGATCAATTTCAGTACCAGCCTCGCTGAGGTTTATTTTTTGCAGAATTTTATTTAAAGCATTCGAAAGAAGTGCTTGTTGATAAATAGCTGCTTCTTGTGAAGGCGAAACAGTGTACTTACCAGCTGTAGTGTTCCCTGCCTGAAGGGCTTGATTAGGAGAAGCAACAGCAGATTGGATTCCGCCCAAAACGGGACTAAGCAATTTTTCCAGCAGTGCGAAAGTCGCAGCTGTTTTGACAGCGCCACCAGCCATCGGTAGTAGTCCAAGAGCCATCAGAAACCTCCAGGGTTGTCGTAAGTGGTGCCTTGGCGAGGCTTCTTCATGTATTTTAGACTATTCTCTTTGTCTTGAGTAGGAGGTGTCAAAGCCTCCTTTTGTTGTTTAGAAGGATGAGATCCGGTCTCTACAAAGTTAGACAACAGATAACGACGAAGAAACTCACCCGGATTTACCTCAGGTGCCCCTCTTCTTACATCTCTCTCACGCAGTTGCTTAGCTCGATCCATTTCAACTCAGTTGTTGGAATTGAACAGAAGGAGGAATCATGTTGCTGCCTGGGGCATTCAACATGGAGTAGTTGTCACCAAGGTTGGGATAATCACATTCAGCCGGTCTCTGAGAAGAGAGCTGATCCATGTGTTGATTCTGGTTTTGCTGGATGTAAGAAAGCAGATGCATAATTGCATCCACCGCTCCAGGTTGGTCTCCAACCATTTCCAAAAGTTGCAGAATTTCTGGGTCCAGCTCAGGGGTTGCGTCAGTACGCATCCGTGAAGCCAGATACTGGCGCTCCATCGGATGGTTGTTGTCGGGATACCCGTTCAAAGAGTGGGTGGCACCAGTGTTTTGCATACCCTGGTTATCCATCCCTGGCGGAGGAGGAGTGCCACCACGGCCAAATTCCCGCAACACCATAGCGACCATGGGTGCAGCAGCCGCTCTTTCCGCATCGTTCTGGGGAATTGGTGCGCCTAAGGCACGTGCTGCTAGTTCGTATTCAGCAGGAGAAAACACCAGACCCCATTGCAACTTCTCCTTCCATCATACCTTTAATAAACAAAAGGTCGCCAGGTTGGCATTCAAGATACAAACAGATCTTCTCTAGAACGTCAGGAGAAGGAATGTACTTTTCGTCAGTGTATATTTTGCGTGTGGTCGTCGGAGACAAGTCCGCCGCTTTACTCAACGCAAAAGATGAAAGCCCTTTACCCTCCAACAGACTCTTGAGGTTGTTGAACAGTCTGCCTTGGGTGGGGTAAGAAGAGTAGAAAGGCATTAACCTTAGTGCAAGAACTTGAAGCCTTCAGAGATATCCACTAGGCCGGTACCAGTAAAGTGACCAAAACTAGTGAGATCAATTTTTGGGCTTTCGATACGACGCCAGTTGACGAGTTCACTGGTAAAGCGAATGTCATCAAGAAGCATGTACCTAGTTTTGTTCTCCATACTAAGCGTGGAAAGCAAAGAGTAAAACTTTTCCTCAAATACTCCATCCTTACAAGCATCGACCATGATGAAGTCTGCTTGCTGTAGCAAGGCAGAGAACTTCTGAAAGTTGTCGGGATCTGTGAGATCAGCCAGATGCTGGGTTAAACGACCGCCATTTTCTACGAAATCTCCTTCATCCAGAAATGTGGGTTCGAACTCGCACCACGGTGTTAAATCAAAAGTATGGATTTTTGCCCTAGAAGCAAAGTCGTACATCACACGAGTACCTGTACCCATGTGCGTACCAATATCTACAATGCAAGTTGGACGAAGGGAAGTGAGAAGACCAGCCAACAGGCGGTAATGATCACCAGGGAAAGCGTTAGCAAAAGGATTATCAATATGCGACAGATCAGTACCAGCAGCAATTGTCAGGGCTTGGCAGATCAAACCATAGTCGTCAAAAGTCTGAGCTGCAGGATCGTCATCAACGGAAAGCAGCTTGCTATTAACGACGTGTCGAACGGTGTATGACATCAGAAACCCAGGTGCTTGCGACGGACGAACTCTAGGTCATAGGTGGTGAAATCAACTGGCATTTCAGGGATGTTAAAAGGAGTCTTGTACGTCTCTCCTTCTACGTGCCCTTGCCACGCCTCGTTCCACTTCATGTGTAAATACTTCTTATTCATCTCATGCGCCATGTGGATTGCATTGGCGATCTCAGGTTCTGAACGCCAAGTCTGACTGCCGTCGCTGTAGTCGTTCTTTTTAGTACCGTGGTAGTAGCCCTTACTGAGTTGCATGACACGTTTCATGCCATCGTGAATGAACCTCATGCCATAGTCCATATCCTCGCAATAACCGGGATACAAGTTTTCATCAAACAGACCGTACTTTTCAACTACCCAATCCTTCAGAGCAAAAATATCCCAGCCTCCTCCAGAGCCGTGGACGATACCAACCATCTCGTTTTGAGCAGCGATATGCATTTCTTCCAGGAACCCTGGTTCAAACATCACATCATGGTTAGAGATAATCCAATAAGGCTCCTTCATGAAAGTCTTGATAATCAAGTTCCATGCACCTGAGCACCCAACGTTCGCAGGTAGATGACACACATGTACCTTTTTAACAAAAGGATTGCTCATGTCATGTAGAGCATCTACCTCTTTAGTTATCTGTCCCCTACCGTTATTATTAAATACTACAAAGTTATCTACAGGGAAATCGATTGACATGTACAACCGATGAAGCCAATACGGAGCATTGACAATCGCAGTCCCAAGGACCGGAATCGAATCCATAAAAACTGAAGCAGTATCAGTATATTACTGCTTAGTTTCGTAATTGAAACAACCTTCTGCGTCAGCGGACCCAGCTTCTGGGTAACCGAACCCACAGCCTTTTACATCAAAATGATCGCACGAGTAGCAGATCACGTGTCTCGTTGATTCTTGGAGTTCACTAGGAGCTGAGGGAGAAATAAGGTTTCTCACGTCGCGCATAGTTCTACGAAGCTCCACTAACTCATCGTAGGAAGAGCCAGGTATTTCGTAAGTAGTTTCGCGATAATCGCAATGTTTGCAACGGTATCGCCGCCGTTTTCCTTCCACGGTGTCTCTTGATTCAATGGTCTTGAATCCAGATTCCCCGCATTTCGGACAGCAACGACTTCTAGTCGCAGGGAAGTTTGAGATTGTCATCAGTAGTTTTTTTATAGCTCCGCCACTGAGGGCGGAATCAAAGCTTACTTAAACGAGACTGCTAGTAATCGGATTTGCCTTTTTCTGTCATCATTCCACTGACCCGAACACCCGTGACCACAAAAAGGTCCATTCATCTCTGGTTTACGACTTTTACGTCGGTTCCACTCCCTTAGCCTTGCTCCTTTGAGTTTGAACTCTTTTCCGCACTTCGGACAAATGAAGCTCTTAGGCAGAGCCTCTGCAAACACTGATGTTTTCAAGCTTTTCAAAAATCGAATGACCACCCTAACCCATGGAAGTTCACCGAGACTCTTTTAGTAATTGACTTTTAGCTTTTAAAAAGCAATACCTAGAATCAGTCTTTCCTTGCGACTGAAGCAGCTGAAAGTTGCACTCGTTTTTTAAATCACGTAATTTGTTGTTTCGCTCAGTGTTCTCACTAACCCAAAAGAACGCAGGAACCAATAAAGCAAGAAAAAACAATCCGACAAGGTTCCCAACGACCGCATTGAGGATTTCAGGGGAACGCCAGACACCAACTGAGTGAAGGATGTCTCTGGAGTCAAAACGAAAGCTATGTCCTCGACTGGAAACGACGGGAGGACGATATCCGCGTCTTTTTTGCTTGCTCATGGTGTTTTTGTTGTTATACAAAAAGCATACACCACTCAAAAGCTACTGGCAAGCCTTGTTATGAGTGCTAACATGCTGAAAATGCGGATTTTTAGTGACAAGCAAGTTCAAAGAGCTGATGGCACAGCTGAATGACGAAGAAGTGGCTGTCCCAGCCCCTACTGGGTCTCCTTTGGCTAAGCAAGTGACTCTAAAAGACAAAAAGAAGCTTAGTGATCGCTATAACTTCAATCAAGGGTGGTATGACGCTCTGTTGAACACAGATGCAGTACTAAACGAGGCTCCAGAGGGTGAAATCTTCCGTTTGGACCCAAAAGAGAAGCGTCAGATCGTAGAAATTGGCGTTTACGAAGGTGCATCAACCTGTTTTTGGTCTGATTTCTACCTTGATCACCCAGAATCAAGGTTGATCTCCATTGATCCGTTCACTGGAAGCATCGAACACCACGAAAACCCTGAAAATTACCCTGAACTAGGCTGTATTGAGTACACAGCACGGGGAAATGTCGCCAAATCTGATAACGCTGCGAAAGTCGAAATCATCAAAGGCTTTTCCTGGTTCGTATTTCAGGAACTGGTACTCAGGAACGAAACGGACAGATGGATTGATGTCCTTTACATCGATGGAGCACATGACTCTGCCTCTGTTTCGCGTGATGTTGCTCTTTACTGTCCTATGGTTAAGCCTGGTGGCGTAGTGATCTTTGACGATTACGCACATCCAGATGTACAACGTGCTGTGGACATGACACTCAATGCATTTGCTACAGCTCAAAAAGCTATGTTTACCGGTTGGCAGCTAGCAGTAAAGTTCTAGTCTCAAGTATGATCATTTATGATCATCAGCCTCGGAACTCGCGCTCCCCACAGTTCTAACAGCTTGCGGTAGTCACGGGCGTCGTTTCCCTCAATGACCCCACCCTCCTCCATTACTACGACGGTTTACGTCATGGCCTCGTTTTTCACCACGGGGCTTTTTCATGTCAACTAAAAACTTTCCTCTAGCGATCGGATTCTTGACAATAATGTCGCGCTTTATAAACCGCATACAAAGCTCTATGCACATTACGCATTCTCTAAGTTGTCCGGTCCCTACCTACACCGCAACCCCCAACTCACACAACGCACACAACACTTGTACTACCTATTGCACATACCTCACATACATCATCCAATCATTCCTTGCGCATGCATCCACCAATACCAGACAGCACCAAAGCCCACGGTGAAGTAAACCAAATCCATCAGATCACTATATGCTCGGAATCAGACTCTCCTCAAAACAGGAGGCACCTGTCTCATCCCACCAGCTAGTACTGGTTGTGCCGAACCGGGAACTGGAACTGAGTACTCAAAGTAACTACCATCGGGCTGAGTTACAGGACCACCTGGGTTGCGTGGGTCTCTCAGAGTATCGGGACGATCGAACGGTCTCGTGTAGTCATCATAAAATTTAGGTGCATACTGATCTCCTCCATAACCACGCTGGTCATAAGGAGTCAGTCCTTCAATCTCGTTGCCTTGGTTTCTTCTCTCTTGATTTCTGAAAGGCAAGTTGTTCAAGAACTCACCCAAGTTAAAAGCAATACCCCCCTGTGGCGAATAAATATAATCCTTCTTTTGGCCCTCGATAAAAGTAGGCCGCCCATCATCTTCATACATCCTCATAGCACCCGGCACTTGCTCCTGTGGATACTGAATGTCACTCGGCTGTACTTCTATAGCTGGCTCCATTTCCTGAATGTACTGCTGTAAAAACTCAAGGGCTTTTACCTCCTCATCGATACCAGGAATAAATACAGCACCCTCACCCATTGATGGAGAGAATCCCATAGGGGCCATACCGTAGCTCATGTGATTAACCCAGTGAGTTGATACTTACAGTTTAGATTCGGGCTCTTTTAGACCCATAAGACTAAGCGTAGTTGCAATTGCCACGCCGAACAAAGTTTCTGCGCGACCTCCCAAATCTGGACAAATTTGCTGCACCGAGGAATTCTCAGAGTTGCCAATCTTTTCAGCACACTTGAAGAAACTAAACCCGATTACCGCAAACTCAAAAACAAAAATTCCGACAAGAGTCCTCAGTAGAAAGACTTCTCGCCGGAACGGGGATCGCGGAGCAGTCATGCTTTAGCGCATGCCAAACCTAGGATCGCCACCTGATTCGATCATCATGTTTTGGAATCCATCGTTTGGAGCAACCTTCATTGCACCACGGCCATACTGCTGTTCGTTACTACGAGGATCCGTATACAGTGCCATGCCAGGTCCACCCTGGTTCATGCGACCTTGGGCAGCACGTCCGATTTCGTTAAGACGGGCACCAGCCATACGCATGCCAGGCATTTGCTCTCCACCACTGCCGGGAGCCAAACCCATGCCAGGACCGCCTTGGTAAACGCCCATCGTATTTGCCTGTGAAAAACTGACTTAAATAAAGTCTAACTCAATAGTACCCAAACAGAACGTTGTTTACGTCCTTGCCGAACTTAACTGCTTTCTCGGGATCTTGCTTCCTCAGCTGATCGTAGTAATCGTTTATCTCTTGCTTAGTGAAATCTTGGTAATTACTTGCACCATCACTCAGTAGCATCTTCTTAACTTCTTCCACAGCGCTTTCGTTAGCAGAACTCTCAGGAGCACTAGGTGGTTGTTGTGAAGGTTGAATACTTTTTTCCTCGGAGGTGATTGGAGCAAACGGATCTGGGCGACCCATCTCAACTGTAGGTTTCTCGTCTGTGTCCAACAGAGCGTTTGTTCTAGAACCAGGCACTACAAACTCATTGTCGTAAGGACCCACGCGCATCCTGCCGTCAGGACCAAAGTTTGGATACGGATCTTTTTCACCACGCGCAATACGAATTTCACGCTCACTCATCGACATAGGAGTCAAAGCTCCTGTTTTTTCATCAAAAACTGTCCCAGCTTCAAAAGGATTGTTGATATCGTGAACGACTCCAGCAGCCACAACTGAAGCCGGACTCAACGGCAGCGTCAGTAACATTTCAGCAGCAAGTAAATCCTTGTCAGGAATATTTCTTCCAGTGGCTTCGTTTAGCGCACCAAGACCAAGTGCCGTAAGTAGTCCACCACGCACGCCCGTGGGGTTGATTATACGCTTAGGATCCATGTAAATCCTACGTGGATCTAGAAAGCGAGGTACACGAACATTAGTACCCGGAATAGTAGGCTTCCTTCCAGCTGAGTTCAGAAAGGACTTACTTCCAAGAATATCTAACAGATTCATTGTGACCTCTTTGTCCTTCTAGTTTACCGCCCAAATAACAACTCAGTAATTCCAAAATCACCAGAGTCTTGAGCCCTAGCTTCTT